>MDTB01007216.1_pt1 | contig 21362 bp, 18 predicted proteins | sample 811161 | NCBI WGS metagenome assembly MDTB01 (sample SAMN05326650, study PRJNA326480) | marine metagenome | isolation source: seawater | place: Mediterranean Sea | collected 2009
GCAAACCATAAACAGAGATCAGTGGATTGGTTACAACCTCTTCTATATATAAAAACTATTGGTCAAAAAGAGCAAACAGTAATTAACGATTATAAATTTAAGAGAGTTTCTATATTTAGACCGGGTATGCTTGTTCGGTCGATTAATCAAAATAGCTTAAGATCCAATTTAAAAGAGGCTTCAGGATTAGGCTTGAAAGTTTCTACTTTAGCTTTGTCGATGATTAGAGATGCTGAGTCTGGGCGAGATTATAACAAATATGAATCACCAATATTTTATATTGGAAATAGTTGTATCAAAAAATCAATAAAACTATAAAATGATAAAATCTTCTTACAGTTCATTAAATAATCTTTTAAAATATATGAAGCAATGGCGTGTTAAAATGTTTTTTGCTTCATTTTGTTCAGTTTTAAATAAATTATTTGATTTAGCGCCTGAGATTTTGATTGGTATTGCAGTAGATCTAGTTGTTACAAGAGAAAATAGTTTTGTTGCAGCTCTAGGATTTGAAACTGTTTCTTCTCAAATGCTATTTTTGGGAGTTGCTACATTTTTAATTTGGGGTTTTGAATCTCTATTTCAATATCTATATACAGTAGCTTGGAAAAATATAGCCCAAAGTGTTGAACATGATATTCGAATGGATGGATATACTCATGTACAAAAACTTGATATTGAATGGTATGAAAAACAGCAAACAGGTAATATAATTGCAATTTTAAATGATGATGTTAATCAATTAGAAAGATTCTTAAATTCTGGTGTAAATGATATTATTCAGATTATTATTTCTACATTAGTTGTTGGAGGAATATTTTTTTATATCTCACCATTAATTGCATGTTTTTCAATCTTACCTATCCCGATAATATTATTAATTGCATTTAAATTTCAGAAAAATCTAGCTCCAAGGTATCAAGCTGTTAGAGAAAAAGCTGGTTATATTAGTACTGTTCTTTTTAATAATTTACTCGGTATTCAGACTATTAAGAGTTTTATTCAAGAGCAAACAGAGATTAACAGAGTTACTAGAATTAGTAAAAATTATCAAAAAAGTAATGAGCGTGCAATTAAGCTTAGTTCCGCTTTTGTACCACTAGTAAGAATGGGTGTTTTAACTGGATTTTTAGGTACGATGGTAATTGGTGGATTTAAAACTTTAAATGGTGAAATTGCTGTTGGATCCTACTCTGTCCTAGTTTTTTTAACTCAAAGATTTTTATGGCCTTTTACAAGACTTGGAGATATGATTGATCAGTTTGAGCGAGCTATGGCGTCAACTGGAAGAATACTTGACTTAATTAAAACGCCAATTAAAATTAAGGAAAAAGTTGATCTTTTAGAATTTAAAGATTTTATGCAACCTATTGTTTTTAATGATGTTTCTTTTAGATATCAAACTGATAAAAAAGTATTAAAAAAATTAAAATTAGAAATTAAGCCGGGTCAGCTTTTAGGTATAGTTGGTTCTACGGGTTCAGGAAAAACTACGCTTGTTAAATTACTACTTAGATTTTACGATGTTAATGAAGGTCAAATCAGCTTTGGAAAAACAAATATAAGAGATATTTCTTTGAAAGAAATAAGAAAAAATATTGGATTTGTCAGCCAAGAAATATATTTGTTTGACGGTAGCGTTAAAGATAATATTTGCTATTCACATCAAAATTATAATGAGCATAAAATGATTGAATCATCCATGAAAGCTCAGGCTCATGATTTTATTGCTGAACTTGATAATGGATATGATACATTAATTGGAGAAAGGGGACAGATGCTATCTGTTGGCCAAAAGCAGAGGCTATCAATAGCTAGAGCTATTTATAAAGATCCTTCAATATTTATTTTTGACGAAGCTACCTCTTCAGTTGATAACCAAACTGAGAAATATATTCAAGAGGCTATTATTTCAGCATCTAAGGGTAGAACTACTATAGTTATAGCTCATAGACTATCAACAATAAGAAGAGCAGATAGAATTATAGTTATAGATGATTCTAAGATTATTGAAGATGGAAGTCATGAAAATTTATTGCAAATTAAAGATGGTTTTTATTCGAGATTATGGAATATTCAAACAGGAAAGATAAAATAAATTTTAAAATAGTTTTGAAGAAGATTTGTAAATTTAAATATAATTTAAATAACAATTAGGAAATAAATATGGAACTTAAAGAGCAAATTATTAACGATATAAATAACAACCCTATAATATTATATATGAAAGGTAACAAAGATCAGCCTCGCTGTGGCTTTTCTGCTAAAGTTGTTAATATTCTGAATAGATATTCAGTAGTATATCACGATGTCAATATTTTTGAAGATCCTGAAATAAGAATCAAACTATCTGAGCATTCAAACTGGCCAACAATTCCTCAATTATTTGTAAATGGAGAATTAATTGGTGGATGTGATATTGTAACGGAATTAGATAGTAAAGGAGAGCTAGAATCTATCCTTAAGAGCTCTGAGGCATAAAATTTTTATTTGATAATTCTCAATATAATGAAAAATAATAAATTTGATTGTTTATTATTATATTGTGTATATTTAATTATCTATGTTGTAAGGAAATGAGTGAAATATAATGAATATTTTAATATTCGTTACTTTTTATAGTTTAATTAATAGTTAGCTATATCATTAAATACATAGAATTTAGTAAATAAAATAAGTAAAGGAAATAAAATGAGTGATTCTAATCAAGGAACAGTTAAGTGGTTTAATGATTCAAAAGGTTTTGGATTTATAACCCCAGAAGATGGTGGTAAAGACTTATTTGTTCACATGAGTGAGATCCAAATGGAAGGTTTTAAAACCCTGAAAGATGGACAATCTGTAGAATATACACCTGGATCAAGTGAAAAAGGTCCATGTGCAACAAACGTAATTCCACAGTAAACTTACTTAAATAGATCAGAAAAAAGGACTTGTCCTTTTTTTCTAAAATTATAACCCTCTTTTAAGAGGGTTATTTTTTTACTTATATTATTTAAATACTTTTGTTGAATTAAATGAAACTATTAAGAATAAATAGTGGAAAGACTTCAATTAATATAATTAGCCTTTTGTAGAATATTTATATTTTTCATGAAATCTAATCATGAGAGCATTATGAATATTTATTATAGAATTTTGTTTATCTGTGAGGGCTTGTGATTTTGATATTTGATAATTTTGAAGAAGGCTAACAGTGTTTTTGATATAAATATAATCACTTAAAACATTTTCAATAAATTCATTGTTTAGAAGAATTAAATCATTTTTAAATTTCAAATCTAATTGATCTAATTGTGAAATTTGCTCTTCCGTTATCTCTAAAAGACTTAATTTTTCTTCTTCAAAATATTCAGTTTTTTCAAAATCTTTTTCACTTTTTTTAGATTCATCATATTCTGATTCTAAACTAGCCATTTGTTCATCAGTTAAAATATTATCAATTGATATTTTAAAATAATTATTCAATGCAAACATATTGAACTTAAACTCATCTTTTGTAGGATTTGCATTTTCATATGTGAATTGCAACTTAAGAGAATCTTGAAATTGTAAAAATTTAACTTTTAAAGCATCTAATTCAATCTTCTGATTATCATCAGCAATTTCATAAAAATAATTAATTTTAAAATCTAGCCAACTATCTTTTTTTGAATTTTTACTTCCATTAGTATTTAAATCATCATTTTTTTCAATTGTTTTACTTGGTGAAAGTAAATTATTTATTTGTTCTTTAGATAATATATCATACAAAGTAGCTGCAAGTTTCCATATACTGTTCGAATAAGGTTGAAAATCTTTAGAATCGCCTAATCTGCTTTTAAGATTTTTTTCTTGAGATCTATTTAAGTTTAGATCGGTATTTATATTTTCAATAAAAGTGTCTTGATCATATGCTAAATTATCTTTTGATATAATTGTGTTTTCAGGGTTTATTTCACAACCGATAAATAATAAGATTAAAAGTATAGATGATATTACATTATATTTCTTCATTGCGATCCTTATAAGGTTTATGGTATAATATATTAGACATATAATTTTAATAAATGTTCCTATAATTATAAAACTTTATATTTATTAATTTAAAATGGTTAATTAACTTAAAATCAAATGTTCAATTTTATTGATAAAATTTATTCATTTTCTTTAGATTTAATAGTCATATTTCATTAGATTATAGTAATGTAAACACTAAATTTGGAGGAGTGTAATGACTCTTAAGGAAAAATGCAAGTTTTTAGAAGAAAGAATTAAAAGATTAAATGAGATAGGTCTATCACTTTCAAAAGAAGATGATACTAATGTAATTTTTGAACTTATTATGGAGGAGGCTCGTAATATAACTCACGCTGATGGTCGTACTTTATATATGAAGTCTGATGATGAGAAAACTATGAATTTCGAGATTGTTAGAAATGACTCTATGAATACATTAATGGGTGGTACTTCTGGAGTTGAGATTACTTGGCCTGCTCCGCCATTATATGATGAACAGGGAAACCCTAATCATAAAAATGTTGTAAGCTATGCAGCACATACAGGAGAAACTATAAATGTAAAGGATGCTTATACGGAAGAGGGTTTTGATTTTTCTGGTGCTAAAAATATGGATAAATCTACGGGTTATCATTCAAAATCTTTTTTGACAGTCCCGTTGAAAAATCATGAGAATGAAATAATTGGAGTCATGCAACTATTAAACTCAATTAATCAAGAAAATGGTAAAGTTCAACCCTTTTCATCACAAATGCAGGAGCAAGTTGAATCATTGGCATCTCAAGGTGCTGTAGCACTTACTAATAAGAGACTAGTAGCAGAATTAAAAAAGTTATTTGAATCTTTTATTAAACTCATCGCAACGGCAATTGATAAAAAGTCTCCTTACACTGGAGGCCATTGTGAAAGAGTACCCGAAATAACTATGTTGCTTGCTGATGCTGTAGAAAAAACTACTGAAGGCAAGTATGCTGATTTTACTATGACAGAAGATGAAAGGTATGAACTTTTTCTTGCAGGCTGGTTGCACGATTGTGGTAAGGTAGCAACACCTCCACATGTTGTAGATAAAGGAATGAAATTAGAAACTATAACTGATAGAATAGAGGTAATGGATACGCGCTTTGAAGTATTGAAGCGAGATGCTGAAATTACTAAGTTGAAAAAGCAAATTGAACTTATGTCCAAAGGCTCTGTAAATGGAGAAATTAAAGCTTTAGATGAAGATTTACAGTCACATATTGATCAATTAAATATAGATCAAGAATTTATTCAGAAAACTAATCGTGGTGGTGAATTTATGGAAGAAGCTGATCAAAAAAGAGTAGCAGATATTGGTAATTATAAATGGCATCTTCAAGGTGAAGAAATTAACTTTTTCGATGAAAATGATGTACGTAATCTTCAAATACCTAAGGGAACCCTGTTACCTGAAGAGAGAGAAACAATTAATGAGCATATCGTTATTACTATAGATATGTTAGAAAAACTACCATACCCCAAAAAATTACGTAAAATACCCGAATTTGCTGGAGGTCACCATGAAAAATTGGATGGAACTGGCTATCCAAAGGGTTTAAAGGATGAAGAAATGAGTGTACAGGCAAAAATGATGGCTATTGCTGATATTTATGAAGCACTAACTGCTGCAGATAGGCCCTATAAAGATGGGAAAAAATTATCTCAGGCAATGCGTATTATGGGATTCATGAAAAAAGATTATGAGATAGATGAAGAACTTTTTGCAATTTTTGTTAAGTCAGGTGCCTATAAGCAATATGCTGAAAAATATCTTGGAGAAGATCAACTAGATGAAATAGATGAGGAAGCAGCTCTTGCATGATAAATAAAACTATTACTTCACTTTCTCGCAAACAGCTGAAAGATTATATTTTTCAACTTCAGACTTTTATTCAAGAAGAGCAAGAATCTGGTAAAGATATAGATTCAATACTAGATGAAACAGATATTTTCGACGAGTTTGAAGATATTTTACCAGATAATGAATTTCCTATATTTGTCATAACTATTTTAAATGGATTTAAATCTGATATTATTGTTAATAAATTATTAGATGTTATAGATGAATGTAAGAAAAGTAAATAATGACATTTTTTTGTAGGAAAGGATATATAGGATGAAAAATTCAGAACTAGTCCGTGAGGCTTACAAGCAAATTCCCTCAGTGGATGATATTTTATCTAAATATAGTGATGAACTAAAGTCGATTCCTCATTCGCTTGTTTTAAATTCAATTAGAAAAATTTTAAATGAAATAAGAAACTTGATTAAAGATTTTAAATTAACAAGCGATATACCTAATTATACTTACAATAAAATCCAATCTACCATTAGTGAATTATCAGTACCAAATTTAAAGCGTGTTATAAATGGCACTGGTATTATTTTACATACTGGCTTAGGCAGATCTCCGCTATCAAAAAATTTAGTTAAAAAAGCAATTGAAAATATTACACCTTATTCAAATTTAGAACTTGATTTACCCTCTGGTAAAAGAGGAGAGCGTAATAAACATGTAGAACCATTAATTAATTCTCTTACAGGTTCTGAGGCAGCTATTGTAGTTAATAATAATGCAGCAGCTGTTTTATTAATGTTAAATGCATTATCGGAAGGAAAAGAAGTTATTGTTAGTAGGGGAGAGCAAGTTGAAATAGGAGGTTCATTTAGAATCCCAGATGTGATTAAGAAGTCCGGATGTAAAATGATTGAAGTAGGAACTACTAACAAAACTCATATAGAGGACTATTCTAATGCAATAAATGATAATACTGGTGCAATTTTAGTTGCACATACAAGTAATTATAAAGTTATGGGATTTACAGCATCTGTTGATCTAAAAGATTTAAGCGCCTTAGCTAAAAAGAAGAGGGTTCCCCTTATGTTGGATTTAGGGTGTGGCGCAGTAGCTGATTTTAATAAATTAGATTTACCGAAAAAATCACCAGTTAGATCTTACTTAAGTTCAGGAGCAAGCGTTGTTTGTTTTAGTGGAGATAAATTATTAGGTGGACCTCAATCAGGAATCATTTGTGGGAAAAAGTCTTTAGTAAATAAAATTCATAAGAACCCTTTATATAGAGCCTTTCGTTCTGATAAGTTTTCATTTGCAGTTTTAGAAGCGGTTTTAAGAACTTATATTACAGATATTGAAATTCAAGACGAAAATTTAGCAATGAGTTTATTTAAACGTAATCAGGAAAACATTAAAAAATTAGCATCAAAAATTATCAAAAATGTTCCTAGAAAGATACAGAAAAAATATGGAATGGAAATTATAAATACAGAAGTAGAAGCTGGAAGTGGTTCATTACCATTAGAAAAAATTAAGAGTGTGGGTATTATTTTTAAAGGTGATTTTAAAGCCTCTGATCTAAGTAAACAATTTAGATATGCTAAATTCCCTTTATTGGGATATATTAAAGGAAAACATTTTCATATTGATTTGAAGGCTATTTCTCCTTACCAGGAAAAAGAATTGATTTGTAGTTTAGAAGAAGTATTAAAATGAAGCAAACCATTATAGGACTATCGGGTCATATAGATCACGGTAAAACCTCACTTGTAAAAGCTTTAACTGGAAAAAATACGGATAGTCTATCTGAAGAGCAAAAAAGAGGTATGACAATTGACCTTGGCTTTGCTTTTTTAGATGATAATACAACATTGATTGATGTTCCTGGTCATGAGAGATTTGTTAAAAATATGATGGCTGGTATTTCGGGAATAGATATTGCATTACTTGTTATAGCTGCAGATGATAGCGTAATGCCTCAAACTAAAGAACATTTTGAAATTTTAAATTTACTCAATATACCTTTAGGAATTATTGTAATTAATAAAATTGATTTGGTTGATGAAAATTGGCTTGAATTAGTTGAACTTGAAATTAAGGAACTTGTAGATAATTCTTTTATGGAAGATTCTCCAATAATAAAAGTTTCAGCTGAAACAGGTGAAGGTGTTGATCATTTAAAGCAAATATTGAAAGATTTCTGTAATAAAGCTCCTAATAAATTAGATAGAGGTATTTTTAGACTTCATGTTGATCGGGCATTTAGTGTAAAAGGTTATGGAACCGTAGTAACTGGAACTGTTAATTCAGGTAATTTAAAAATTGGTGATAATATTGAAATTTCTCCGAATTTATTTAAGGCAAAAGTAAGAGGTCTGCAGTCACATAGTAAGGATGTTGATACTATTCAAATAGGTGACAGAGCTGCAATTAATTTACAAGGTATTGATGTAAATCAGGTTCTTAGAGGAAGTCAAATTGCAGAAATTGGATATTTACAATCAGTAAATCAGGTAGGAGTAACTATTAAACTTTTGCCATCTTCTAAAAAACCTATAGTTCAAAATCAGAGAGTTAGAATACATTTGGGTACTCAAGAAGTTATTGCTAGAGTAGCAATTGTAAATACAAAAACTTTAGAGCCTGGTCATGACTGTCCAGCTTTATTAAGACTTGAAGCACCAATGGTTTTAGCTAGAGGAGATAGATTTATTATTAGAAGCTTTTCTCCAATATTAACTATAGGAGGTGGAGAGGTCATTGAAGTTTCAATTTTTGAAAAATGGAAATATTTAAAAAATAGGTTGCAATTTTTATTTGATAGTGATCAAAATGGTCAAATAATATATATTGTTGAAAGTGAAAATTCTAGACCTATTACTCAAAAGTCTCTACAAATTCGTTTAGGTATTTCAAAAGAAAAAATTAATCAAATTGTAGAAAGTATAGATGAATTATTTTGGCTCAATTATAAAAACGGATGCTGGTTACTAACTTTTAAGCAATGGGATAAATTAAAATCTACTTTAGAAACATATTTGAAAATATTTCACGAGGAAAATCCCTTATTAATAGGGTCGCAGAAAGAAGAAATTAGACAGTATTTAAAGTGTGAGGATTCTATTCTTGGTGCTCTATTAGAAGAAATGATATCTGATAATAATATTGCTAAAAAAGGAGAGATGTACTTAGATCCATCATTTTCAATATCTCTTAGCCCAAGAGATAGTGAATTGCAGGATATGATTTTGGAACAACTCAGTAAAGAGGGATTTACTTCATCAAATTTAAATCAATTATCCGCAAAGATTGGTAAGCCTAAAGCTGATATAATGCGTGTCTTGAGTGTATCTGAAAAAGAAGGTAAATTATTAAGAATAGATGGAGATTTGATGTTTACAATTCAAAATTTTGTTAATTTAAAAAATAAATTAGAAACTTTTTTTTCAATTAAAAAAGAAATGTCTATATCTGATTTTAAAGAAATGGCTAATACCTCAAGAAAATATGCTGTACCTCTTTTAGAGTATTTCGATAAAAAGAAAATAACCTATCGTGAAGGCAATTTGCGAAAATTAGTAAAATGAAAAGTAAAAAAATTACTCCTGTAATGAAACAATTTTGGGATGCTAAGAAGCAACACTCAGATTCTATCATGTTATTTAGAATGGGCGACTTTTATGAAACTTTTGATGAAGATGCTATTATAGCATCAGACATTTTAGGTATTACTCTAACTAAACGAGCGAATGGTGCTGCATCATCAGTTCCTTTAGCAGGTTTCCCATATCATTCATTAGATCAACATTTACATAAGTTATTAAATGCTGGACACCGCGTTGCAATATGCGAGCAGGTTGAAGATCCTAAGCAAGCCAAAGGAATTGTAAAAAGAGAAGTCGTTGAAGTTTTATCCCCAGGAACAGCTCTAAATGAAAAGTTTTTAGATCATAATAATAATAATTTTCTATCTGCAGTTTTTTTTGATAAAAATAAATGTGGTATTTCAATATTAGATTATTCAACAGGTGAATTTTATAGTTGTAGTAGAAATATTGAAGAGTTGTCATCAATTTTGAATCAATTTGATGTTTCTGAAGTAATATTAAATGAGAATCAAAAAGAGGAGTTTTTAATTGCTACAAAAGGTACTGACTTTTTTATCACTTCAATTCCAGATTGGTGTTTTAATATTGATACTTCCTATGAAAACTTAATTAATTTATTTGATGTGAAATCTTTAAAAGGATTTGGTATTGAGGATGATAATCTAGCGATTATTGCTGCTGGCTCTGCATACTATTATGTTAATGATAATTTTCAGGGTAAAGTTAAACATATCCAATCTCTATCTGTATTACGGCAGTCGGGAATCATGAATATAGATGCTTTTACTATTCGAAATTTAGAAATCTTTAAATCTCTATCGGGACAAGGAATTAGTGGAACATTAATTTCTACTATTGATAAAACTTGTACTAGTGCTGGTTCAAGGTTGCTTAAAAATTGGATAAGACATCCATTATTTGATATTAAAAAAATTAATAAAAGACTCGATCGTATTAACGAATTTGTAGATAATTTTGACATTCAATCAAGAATATATGAAATTTTAAAAGGAACATCAGATCTAGAGCGATTAGTAGCTAAAGTTTCTAACGGTAAAGCTAATCCTAGAGATATCTTAAATATTGGTTTAAGTTTAACCAAAGTTATTGATATTAAAGCTTTAGTTGTTAAGAATATGAAAGCAATTAATCTACTTGTAAGTAATTTTGATGATACCACTAAATTGTCTGACCAATTATTATCAAAAATTGAATCAGATCCTCCTTTAAATATGAAAAAAGGAGGCTACATTCGATCAAGTATTTCATCCGATTTAGATGAACTCAGACTTCTTTCTAATGATGCTAGTAACTGGATGGCGAATATGCAAAAAGAAGAGCAAGAAAAAAATAATATTCCAAGTTTAAAAGTTGGTTATAATAGAGTATTTGGTTATTATATTGAAGTAACTAAAACACACGTAGATAAAGTTCCAAACTATTATATACGAAAGCAAACTTTAACAAATTCTGAACGCTATTTTACTGAGGAGCTAAAAGAATATGAAGTTAAAATTCTTTCAGCTGAAGAACAAATTATCTCCATTGAAGAAAAAATATTTAATGAGCTCGAAAATGAGATTTTAGCATATTCTAAGTCTATTCAAAATAATGCAAAAATATTAGCTAAATTAGATTTAGCTGTTAGTTTATCATCTTTAGCTGTAGATAAAAAATACTGTAGACCAATTATTGATTCATCTTCTGAAATAATTATTAAAGGAGGTAGACATCCAGTAGTTGAAGATTTATTACCTTTAGATGATAATTTCATTTCTAATGATCTTTTTTTAGATAATAATAAAACACAAATAGCAATAATTACTGGTCCAAACATGGCTGGAAAAAGTACATATTTAAGGCAGGTTGGTTTAATATCAATAATGGCGCATATAGGTTCTTACATACCTGCTGAATCTGCTAAACTAGGGGTAATTGATAAATTATTTACTAGGGTAGGGGCAAGTGATAATCTTGCAGGAGGTGAATCAACATTTATGGTTGAAATGAATGAAGCTGCAAATATTCTTAATAATGCAACATCTAAAAGCTTAATTTTATTAGACGAAATTGGTCGCGGTACATCTACATATGATGGTCTTTCAATTGCATGGGCTATAACTGAATATATTCATAATAATACAAATACTCAAGCTAAAACACTTTTTGCAACACATTATCACGAACTCGTTGATCTAGCAGATCAGTTGGATCGAGCAATTAATTTAAATGTTGCGGTTAAAGAGTTTGGTAGCAAAATTATATTTTTAAAAAAAATTATTTCTGGGGGTGCAGATAAAAGTTATGGTGTTCAAGTTGCAGAAATGGCAGGTTTACCAAAACCTGTAATACAGCGAGCTAAAGAATTATTAAATATTCACAGTAATCTTAATAATAACATTAAATTAGATGCTGATCATGAAATAAAGTCACAAATAAATTTGTTTTCAGATAGAGAGATTGCTTTTAAGAAAGAATTAGATTCAATTGATATTAATGAAATTACTCCATTAGAAGCACTTTCTAAATTAGATGAACTTAAAAAAAATCATGCTGAATAATTATTTGTATTTAGTTATTTTTTTTTCCTTTTCTTTTACAAATCAAGTTGGATTTGGAAATGAAATATTTAAGGAAAATTATGCTGCTAGAAATGCCGCTTTAGGTGGTACTAGTTTATACATAACTGGAAGTAATAATCCTTCAAATTTAGTAAATCATAGTTCATCTTTTCTTGATTTTTCATTCATGAATAAGTTTGGAGGTTTAGCTAAAGTTAATTCAATTTCCTACTTAAAAATAAAAGAAGATGATTCTCCTATATTCATTAGTTTAATCCATAGGATTGTTAAAGATATTCCTGATACCAGAGCTGCTTGGTTAGATAATGGAGACTTTATTGTTGATCAAAGTGAAATTAATTATTTTAATATTAAAACTTTTTCTCAAAATGAAATTGGTATAAAGTTTTCATTTTTGAAAAAAATAAAACAAGCTACATTTGCTTCTAGTCTGAAGCCTTCATATTCTAGTTTGTCAGGATACAGATCCTTTGGTTTTTCTTTAGATTTTAGTGTGCTTAAACAATTCTTTAATGATAAAATTGATTTTAGTTTACAGGCTCAAGATATATTGAATTTTAAATATTGGAGTACTAAATATAAAGAGTATTCTTATCCAACGGTAGCAATTGGAGGAAATTTAGATTTAAATAGATTTTTAATATGTTTTGATATAAAAAGTCAATTTGGAGACAGTCCTAAATTAAATTATAATTTGGGTATTGAAATTCTTCAAAGTAATGAGATATTAATTTTAAGATTTGGAAAATCAAGTAAAAGTCTATTTACAATTGGTGCTGGAATAGAGCTTAATTCATTTAATATAGATTATGCATTTATTTCTCATTCAAGTGATAAACCGTTCGAGCCATCTCAAATATTAAGTGTTTCTTTAAAGTTTAAAACAAATAATTGGATAAAAAGTAAATTATCACCTTAAAAGGTTTGCAGATTATTATTAAAAGTATTAGTATATAAATATTGAATGTTTAACTAAAAAAGTAATAGAAGGTATTTAAAAATAATTTTGGTGTCAAGTATGACAGGCTATGGAAAGTCTGAAAAAATCAGTGATAAATTTATTTTGAACATAGAAATTCGTTCTGTCAATAGTAGGTTTTTAGACTTTTCTCCTAGATTACCTAGAGTTTTGATACCCTTTGAAGATGAAGCTTATAAGCTAATTAAGCAAAGAATAGAAAGGGGAAGGATCACTCTTAGCTGTAAACTTGAATATCTTAAAGGCAATGCTAATCAAGTAGCATTAAATGAAGATAGGTTGGAACAATATTTAAGTGTTGTCAAAGCTATTGAATCAAAAGTAAATATAAAACATAGTGTCGATATTGGAGATATCATTCGATTTCCAGATATGTTAATCACTACAGATGAAAATAGTGATGAAGATTTAAAAATTAAATTTGTTTCTGCATTAAATGATGCTATTGATGAAGTTAAAAAAAGTAGACAAGAAGAAGGAGATAACATAAGTAAAGATTTATCTAAACGTATTGATTTACTAGTTAGTTTTACTAATGAAATTCGTGATAAAATTATAGTTGATAAAAATAAAGTTTTAGATAAATATAAAAAAAAGATTGAAACTTTACTAGACAATACCAATTTAGATCAGACTAGGCTTTATCAAGAAATTGCGATTTTAGCAGAAAAAAAAGATATTACTGAAGAGATTGTTAGATTAGATAGTCATATAGATTTATTTAAAAAATATATGAGCTCAAAAGAAAATAAGGGTAAAAAATTAAATTTTTTAATCCAAGAGTTAGGTAGAGAAATTAATACTATTGGTTCTAAGACAGATGATTTAAGTGTAAGTCATCTATCATTAGATATGAAAAATGAATTAGAAAAAATTAGAGAACAGGTGCAAAATATTGTATGACTAAAGGTAAATTAGTAGTTTTATCTGCTCCTTCAGGAACTGGTAAAACTTCAGTATGTAAAAAATTATTAGATAGAAATTTAGACTGGATATTTTCTATTTCTGCAACTACTCGAGATCTAAGGGAAGGTGAAGTTGATGGAAAAGATTATATTCAAATGACTAATGAAAAATTTGAACATTTTGTCAAATTTGGTGATTTTTTAGAATGGGAATGGGTTCATGGAAATAAATATGGAACATTAATTGGACCTCTTGAAGATGCTTTAGATAATGGTAAATTAATGCTTTTAGACATTGATGTTAAGGGTGGAATGAATGTCATGGATGAATTTCCAGATGAGACTATATCAATATTTTTAGAGCCTCCTGGAGATGATATTCCGGAACAGTTAGAGATTTTAGAAGAGAGATTGAGTATGAGAGGCAAGGAAGCGCCTAAACTAATTAAAAATAGATTGAAGCGATTTGCTATTGAAATTGAGTTTAAAGAAAAGTTCAAGTATCATTTAATTAATGAAGATATTTTAGAAACAGTAAAAGATATTGAGAAGATAATAAAGGAGAATATTCAGTGAAAGTTCAAGCAATACATATGAGTGATTTATTTAAAAAATGTGATGATATTTACAGAAGTGTAATGATTGTTTCTCAAAGAGCTAGACAGATAATAGACGATAGAGTGATTCAGATTGATGAGGTAGAAGAAGTTGAAGATTCTATGCAATTTGCTGAACAAGAAATAGTAGTTGAAAATACTGAAAAACCAATGATTACTGCTTTGAAGGAGCACTTAAATGGCGAACTAGAGTGGAAAAAAACTGACGCTAAAATAATTGAAGCTGAATAAAATATTAAGAATATCCTTATCTTCAGTATTTTTTATGAAGATTAATGGTGGTATTAAAAATTTTTATTAAATTCAAAAGTAGGTTTAGAAAATTTTAGAGAATCAACTTGTGAATGTTTAAAGTGTCATTTAGGCTTTATAAAAATAAAATAGTTCTAACACTAGTAATTCTAATGCAGATATTGTTTTATTTGATAAGCTCCAGAAGCAAAAGAAGATTTAGAAGGTTACTGTTTGTTGTAGATAAGGTGAGTTATTAGATAAAATGTTAGGAGATGTACGTTTATCAAGAGATAAAATATATATTTGTAATTTTTTAAATGTAAACTTCCTGATAATAGAGATCCATTTCCTTAAGAAATTGAAAAAAGCAAGTTATATTTAAAAAAAACAACTAAGTAATATTAAACTTTAATTAATTGTTATAATTTTAAGGATAGCTGTTTATACTATAATGCAAAAAAAAGATGCTTAAAAGAATTTGTAAAATCAGGTTTTTAAGTATCAAGGTATTTATCTTATTGAAACTTATCATTTTTCAGCATTATCACTTAATCTTAATTTTGAAAAAATATACAGAAAATAATTTCGATTTTATTAGAAACAATTATTTACTAAAAAATTAAATGGCTGATAAGAATTCAACACATAGACTTCCTCCACAATCTTTAGAAGCTGAACAGGCTGTTTTAGGATGTATGCTTATTGATCCGGAAGCCGTTCCAAGAGTTTTTCATACTTTAACTGAAAAAAGTTTTTTTAAAATAGCTCATGTGTATATTTTTAATGCTATGGCTTCTCTTTTTGAAAAAAATGAATCTATTGATTCTATAACTGTGGCAGACCAATTAAAGAAATCTGGTAAATTAGAAGAAATAGGTGGTGCCTTTTATATTACAGAATTATCGATTGATACTCCAACAGCATCTAATGTTGAGTATTATGCAAAAATTGTTAAGGAAAAAGAAATTTTAAGATCCATAATAAGTTCTGCTGGTAAGATGAGTATAGATGCATATGATAGTACAGAAGAAGCGACTGTCATTCTTGATAATGCTGAGCAAATTTTATTTGATTTATCCCAAAATGCAGAAAGAGGAGGCTTTAAGCCGATTGAACCAGTTCTGCATGATGTCTTAGATAATTGGGGAAGTCGTAAGTCTGGTGCTTTAACTGGTGTACCTACAGGATTTTATGATTTAGATGACTTATTATCTGGAATGCAAAAATCTGATTTAATTATTTGCGCAGGAAGACCTTCAATGGGCAAAACAGCATTAGCACTTTCTATGGCAAGAAATGCGGCTTTAGAATTTGGTCATAAAGTAGGTGTCTTTAGTTTAGAAATGTCGAATACTCAATTAGTAGAAAGATTAATAACTGCTGAAGCTAGAATTGATAGTCATTTAGTTAGAACTGGCAGATTACCAAAAAATGAATGGAAAAAATTATCTAAAGCTGCAGGACCATTATCAGATGCAAATATATTTATAGATGATACAGCTGGATTAAATATTATGGATCTTAGGGCTAAAGCCAGACAACTTAAGGCAGAGCATGATATTGAGTTAATTATAGTAGATTATATTCAGTTATTAAATTCAGGAGGAAAGGTTGAAAGTAGGCAGCAAGAAATATCTTTTATATCAAGATCTTTGAAAGCCCTAGCTAAAGATTTAAATGTGCCTATTTTAGCACTCTCTCAATTGTCACGTGCTGTAGAAAATAGAACAGATCATAGACCAATAATGTCTGATTTAAGAGAAAGTGGGGCTATAGAGCAAGATGCAGATGTTATTTTATTTATTTATAGAAAGTATGTCTATACCAGAGATGATGAGGATAAAGGTTTAGGAGAAATTATAGTTGCTAAACATAGGAATGGACCAACAGGCACTGTAGACATATCTTTCATAGATAAATATGCAAAATTTGAAAATTTAAGTAAGCTTCAAGCTGACTTTATTCCAGATGATATTCCCATGTAGATATGATTTTAGATCAGTTGAAAAAAATTCTTCCATACGATGTTAGTGAGTACCCTAAAGAATTTCATATAATAGTTAAAAATCTTTACACTGAATCTGACCCTGTTGAAGAAGATGTTAAGTTCATATGGGAAGCATATAGATTTAGTCAAAATGCGCACAAGGGACAAATGCGTAGATCGGGAGAACCATATTTCACTCATTGTATATCAGTAGGTACTATTCTATCAGAATGGAAGATGGATTCTAGGACTATTGCTGCAGGTTTGATGCATGATGTTATCGAAGATACTGAAAAGTCTCGAACTGATATGATTGATAAGTTTGGTCAAGAAATTGCTGATCTTGTTGAAGGAGTATCTAAATTATCTGGAATAAAATTTTCTAGCAGAAGAGAAAAACAAGCAGAAAATTTTATGAAAATGTTTTTATCTGTAGCAAAAGATTTAAGAGTTATTATTATAAAATTTGCAGATCGATTGCACAACATGAGTACTATAAAACATCTTCCATTAATTAAACAGCGAAGAATTGCGGTAGAAACTCGTGATGTATATGCTCCTTTAGCTCATCGTTTGGGGATGAATAAGTTAAAAATTGAATTAGAAGATTTAATTTTAAAAACATTAGATCCAAATGAATTTAGATTAATTCAAAAAAAAACTAAGGCTACAAAAAAACAAAGAGAAAAATATATTGAAGAGTTTTCTCTTCCAATAAAAAATGAAATTAAAAAATTTAAGATTGACGCAAATATTTTCGGGAGAGCAAAACATTATTTTTCTATTTCAGGCAAAATGCAAAAACAAAATAAAAAATATGAAGAATTATTTGATTTATTTGCTATAAGAATTATCATTGATAAAATTGAAGAATGTTACGCTGTTTTAGGAATTATTCATCAACTTTTTACACCACTACAAGAAAGATTTAAAGATTATATAGCTACACCAAAAAGTAATGGATACCAATCAATTCATACTACCGTATTTGGTCATAGTGGTAAAATGGTAGAGGTTCAAATTAGAACAAAAGAAATGGATCAAACTGCAGAGAGTGGTGTTGCTGCCCATTGGTTATATAAAAAATCGGATACTGTTACTGCAGACGATAAAAAAATTAATAGACATATGAAATGGTTGAAAGATCTTGTAGAAGTTCTTCAAGCTGAAGATTCTAATCCAAATGAATTTTTAAAACTACTTAAAGTAGATTTATTTAAAGATGAAATATTCGTTTTTACTCCTGCTGGAGATGTTACACCTTTACCAGCAGATTCTACGCCTATCGATTTTGCTTTCCAAGTGCATACTCAAGTTGGCGTTCATTGTATCGGTGCCAAGGTCAATGGTAAAATAGTTCCCTTAAATATGGTTTTAAAAAATGGTGATTCCATAGAAATATTGACTTCAGAAACACAGACACCAAGTTACGCATGGTTAAAATTCGTAAAAACTGGTAAAGCAAAATCTCATATTAAAAGATGGGTAAAAAAAGAACAAAATGAACAGAGTATTAATTTAGGTAAAGAAATAATTGAAAAAACATTAAGAAGAATGAAAAAAGCATCAATTTTAAATCAATTATTAAAAAAACCTAATATTGTTGGATTTAATGATATTGAATTAGTCTATGCTGCCGTAGCTAATGGTCAACTTACTGTTAGAGATATTATAGATAAATTCACTCCTAAAGATAGTTCAGAACTAAATTATGAAGATGATAAAGAATCTTTAACTACCCGTTTTATTAATAGTGCCAGAAGGCAAGCTCAAGGTGTCGTTGTTGACGGGGTCGCTAATGCATTATTAGTTTTTGCAAAATGTTGTAATCCTATTCCAGGTGATGAAATTGTAGGTTACATAACTAGAGGAAGAGGTGTTACAATACATAGAAGTTCATGTAAAAATTTACCATGTATGGATGGTGAAGATCGTTTTATTTTTGTTGAGTGGAACGTGAAACCACAATCATCGTTCATTGTAAGATTAAAAATAATATTGGAAGATAGAAAACAATTATTAAAAGATATTACAGAATGTGTGTCTGCATTAAATATCAATATTACTAGTATAGATATGAAAGCTTCTGAGGGAATAGCTACTTGTATTATTGTTTTAGAAGTTAGGGATACTCGTCAATTAGATAGATTGTCTAAAAAAATAAAAAAAATATCAAATTTTATATCGTCAGAAAGGATATAGTATGGAAAAAATTAATTATAATAGAGAAGATATTATTAGAAGATCTGGTGATAAATTAAATTTGACTCATAACGAAATGAAATTGATTTTAGATACAACATTAGATGTTATAGTTGATATGTTAACTGAAAAGAAAAGTAAAATTCATTTAGAGTTAAGAAATTTTGGAGTTTTTGAAGTAAAACCTACAAAAGCTAAGCATCATGCTAGAAACCCTCGCACAAATGATGAAGTATATGTCCCCCCAAGAAGAAAAGTTCTATTTAAACCAGGTAAAGTTATAAAGCAAGAGCTTAATCAAGAATGGAATCCTGCTGATTGAATAGAGTACTTGGTATAGATTATGGTGATAGAAGAATAGGGTTAGCAATTTCAGACCCGCTTTTTATAATTGCTAAGCCTCTTAGAATAATTGATAGAAAGAAAACTAAAAATTATTATCAAGAAATATTAAAAGTCAAAACAGAATATAATATAGAAAAGATAGTTGTAGGTATACCATTAAAGTTAAATGGAGAACATACTTTTCAAACTAAATTAGTCTATGAGTTTATTAATCAATTGAGTGCTATTTATGATGGTGAAATTATTACTATTGATGAAAGATTTAGCAGTCTATCTGCTAAAAATTATTTAATTGAGCAAGGAATTAAAACAGGTCATAATAAAGGAAAGATTGATGAATTAGCTGCAGCTATAATTTTACAAGAATACTTAGATTCTAAAAAATAAGTGCATAAATCTAATCCAATATATATTGTAATTATATCAGGTTTATTATCAGGTATAGCACAACAACCTATTTATACTGGTTGGTTAGCATGGTTTAGCTTTGTTCCACTTATATTTGTTTTAAATGATGTTCAAACTAAAGGGAAATCATTTCAGCTTGGTTTCTTTTGGGGAATGAGTTATTATTTGCTTACAATATTTTGGCTTTCTATGAATATAGGCACTACACCTATAATCGGGTTTATTTCCATGATAATATCAGTTTTATATTGTTCATTAAATAGTGCTTTATTTTGTTTTATTATATTTTTATTTAAAATTTATTATAAGAGTTTTTGGATATGGTTAATACCATTTAGTTGGACTGCAGTAGAATATATTAGAAATATGGATGTTTTAACAGGTGGACCATGGACATCCATATCAAATTCTCAAGTATATTTTCATACAATAATTCAAAATGTAGAAATATTTGGTATTTATGGTATTTCATTTTGGATCTTATTGGTAAACGTAGCAATTTATAATTGGTTGGATAGACCTTACACAAATCATGCTCTTGCCATGATTCCTTTATTTTTTTTACCTTGGATATCAGGATTTTATTTAACACCCGAAATTAAATTTAATTCAGAAGAGGAGTTGAGTGTAAGTTTAGTACAACCCAATATTCATTTGTTTGATAAAAGAAAAACAAATAATAATCGAATACTAGTTCAAAATATAATTAATATTTCAAAACCTCAAGTAGTTGATAATGTTGATCTTCTTATATGGCCAGAATCAGCTCTTCCAACTTATATTCTCCAAGGGAATGAGACATATTTAAAAATGATTCAATCAAGTTTGGAAAGTTCCCATCTTTTAACAGGCCTTCCTTATTATATTCATCATGAAAAAGAAAGAAAATCATTTAATTCTGCAGTATTATTATCTAAAAATGATATTTCTGAAGTATACAATAAATTAGTTCTGGTACCTGTTGGTGAATATATTCCTTTATCTACATACTTTCCATCCTTATCTGAGATTGATTTAGGTCAAGCTAATTTCACAGCTGGTGATAAATTTCAGTTATTTAATGTTAATGATGTTATTATTGCTCCTATGATCTGTTTTGAATCAACATTACCTTCTTTAAGTTCTCAGTTTGTTAGAAATGGAGCAGAAGTGATAGTATACTTAGTTAACGATGGTTGGTATGAAAACCCTCCTGAGCCTCAGCAGCATGCTAAACAGTCAATATTTAGAGCTATTGAGAATCGTCGACCTGTTTTGAGATGTGCTAATACAGGTATATCAATGATTATTGATAAATTTGGGAACATCATAAAAGAGACATCATTAAATACACAAGATGTAATTAATGCTTCAATAGTGCCCAATAATAGAATTACTTTTTATACTAAGTATGGAGATGTATTAGCTCAATTGAGCGTAATTTGCACTTTATTTTTTATGTTAATTATTCCAATCAAAAATGAATAGAAAAATAGTATTATATTTGATATTTTTTAGTTTCCTTTTATCAGATTCAAATTTAGGATTAATAAATCCAATAAAATCATTGGCTTTACCTGGATGGGGTGAGAGTGAGATTGGCCAAAAAAACAGAGCTAAAACATTTTTTATTACTGAAGCTGGAATATGGCTTATTTATTTTGCTAGTAAAAAATCTTCAGATTTATACCAAAATGATTA
>MDTB01123055.1_pt1 | contig 21359 bp, 33 predicted proteins | sample 811161 | NCBI WGS metagenome assembly MDTB01 (sample SAMN05326650, study PRJNA326480) | marine metagenome | isolation source: seawater | place: Mediterranean Sea | collected 2009
ATCCAGAAGATAAAAAACCTGTTAGAATAATGAAAGGTCAATATGGGCCTTATATTAAATATAAATCACTAAATGCAACTATACCTGAAGAAAAAGATCCAGTTGAGTTAACAATGGAGGAGGCTTTAATATTAATTGAGAAAAGAAAGGAATACGATAAAACTAAGAAATCTAAAAAAAGAAAAAAAAATGAGTTATGAAAAAAAAATTAAAGAATTAAATATTATTTTACCAAAAGCCGCTGACCCTGTCGGATCATATGTAGCAACTAAAATAGTAGGTAAGATGCTATTTATCTCAGGACAAATATCAATAGATCAAAATGGTGAATTAATAAAAGGAAAAGTAGGTAAAGAATTAGATACAAATGCTGGATATGAAGCAGCAAAAAGATGTGCATTAAGTATAGTAGCACAAGTTAAAAAAGCTTGTGGTGATGACTTGTCTAAAATTAAATCTTGCTTAAAACTAACAGGGTTTGTTAACTCAACAGATAGTTTTACAGAACAACCTAAAGTTATTAATGGTGCATCAGATTTAATAGCTTCAGTTTTTGGAGATGTTGGCATGCACACAAGAGCTGCAGTGAGTGTAAATAGTTTGCCTCTTGGTGTCTCTGTTGAAGTTGACGCTATATTTGAATTAAATTAATTTATCTTCCAATACCAAAGTATTTTATATTAAGTTTATTCATTTTGGTAGGTGAATAAATATTTCTCATATCATAAATTATAAAATCTTTTTTTTTAACAATTTTTTTGAAGTTAATTAATTTAAAATCATTCCACTCAGTATGAATAATAATAAGATCACTATTTAAGCAAGCTGAATTAATACTACTATGATATATTACATTCTTTAACCTCTTAAATTCATTTTTTTCACCACTTGGGTCATAATATTTAATTTTACATTTTTTGTTATTTAGATATTTAATCATAGGTATACTCGATGCTTCTCTCATATCATCAGTATTTGGCTTAAAAGTTACACCCAAAAAAGTTATTACTTTGTTTCTAATTTTACCTTTGAGTATTTTATCAATCCTTTTTGTTAATAATTTTTTTCTATTTTCATTCGATTTAACAACGGCATTAACAATTGATAGATTGGAATTAAATTTGTTTGCTGTGTTAATTAATGCCCTTGTATCTTTAGGAAAGCATGAACCACCGTAAGCTGGTCCCGCTCTTAGAAATCTTTCACCAATTCGCTGATCGGAACCAATGCCAATAGATACATCCTTTATGTCTACACCGGTTTTTTCACATAAATTCGCAAGTTCATTAATATAAGAAATTTTAGTTGCTAAAAAAGCATTAGATGCGTATTTAATTAATTCAGCACCCCTTCTTGAGGTGTTAAAATATTTATTCTTTTTTTTTATTATTGGCAAATAAAGAGACTGTAAAATTTTGTTAGCTTTTTTACTATTTGTACCTACAACAACCCTGTCAGGGTAAATAAAATCTCTTATTGCATCACCTTCACGTAAAAACTCTGGATTTGACACTACATCAACAAGTTTTTTTTTTTTCAATTTAATTAAAATATTCTCTATCTTGTCACCTGTAGTTATGGGTACAGTTGATTTAGTTACAATAATTTTATAACTTTTAATAATTTTCTTTAATTGTTTCACGGCATTAAATACAAATTTAAGATCAGCTGAATTTGAATTCTTTTTTGTTGGAGTACCAACGCATATAAATATAATATCAGAGTTGGATACGGCTTTTTTCAAATCACTTGTAAAAATTATCCTTTTTTGTTTAAAATTTTTTTTTAAGATTTCTTCTAAACCAGGTTCATAAATTGGAATGTTTCCATTATTAAGCGACTGAATCTTATTTAAATTTTTATCAACACAATAAACTGTATTTCCTAAATCAGAAAAACATACACCACTAACAAGGCCAACATATCCAGTACCAATCATACACAATCTCATAATTTTGAAATCACCATTGATGATTTTATATATCCGTCCATAGAACCACAATCTAAATATTTACCAGAAAAATTATGCGCAATAAATTTATCACCATTATAAATTAATGACTGAATAGCGTCTGTGATATGAATTTCTCCACCTTTGCCAGGTTTCAAGTTTTGTAATTTCTGAAATATTTTTATAGGAAGTATGTATCTACCTATTACAGCTTTATTTGACGGTGCTTCCAAAATTGATGGTTTTTCAATTACATCATTTATTAAATAATTTGAATTACTTAATCTCTTGTTTAACTTATATATTCCCCATCTTGTTACTGACTTTTTACCAACTTTCATGCTTGCCATAACAGAAGATTTATACTTTTTGTGAACTTTAATCATAGATTTAGAACAATTATTTTTTAGTATTAGATCATCTGGCAATAACATTAAGAAAAAATTATCTTTTATATATTTTTTTGTTTTTAAAACAGCATCACCTGTTCCAAGAGGTTTATTTTGATAAACAAATTTAATCATTTTTTTATATTTTAGTATCTTTTTATACTCCTTTAAAATTCTTTTATCTTTTTTATTTTTAATAATTTTTTTATAAAAATTGTCATTATAAAAATAATTCTTAATCATTTTTTTTTTATCTGAAATTATAAAAATAACCTGTTTAATTCCGGCGTCTATACATTCGTCAAGAATATATTCAATACCAGGCCTCCCATTGATGGGTAAGAGTTCTTTGGCAAAAACACTTGTTAATGGCAACAAACGAGTTCCTAGTCCTGCTAAAGGTATTATTGCTTGTCTAATCATATAATTGTATTAATAAAATGAAGTATCATAAATGATAATTTTTAAAAGCATAAAAGTGTTAAATAAAAATGTTAATTTTAATGAAAAAATTGGCTTTGTACCAACCATGGGAGCCCTCCATGAAGGGCATATTTCATTAATAAAAGCATCAAAGGCAAAATGTAAAAAAACTATGGTTAGTATATTTATTAATAAACCCCAATTTAATAAAAGAATGGATTTTAAAAATTATCCAAAGAATAGAAGTAAAGATTATAAAATATTGAAGAGCCTAAAAGTTGATTATCTATTAGTGCCAAATGAAAAAGATATTTATAGTTCAAAAAAGCAAAAAAAAATTAAAATTAACCAAAAAGACAAGATTATGTGTGCAAAATTCAGATCTGGTCATTTTGAGGGAGTATTGGCTGTTATCAATCAGTTTTTATTAAAATTAAAGCCGAGTGTAATTTTTTTAGGTGAGAAAGACTTTCAGCAAGTTTACCTAATCAAAAAATTTGTTAAAAATAAGTTTAAAACTAAAGTAGTTCAATGCAAAACTATTAGAGATATAAATGGACTACCTTATTCATCACGAAATATTTTATTAAATAAAAACAATTTAAAAATTGCTTCAGATGTAAGTAGATTGACAAAAAAATTTTACAGATTACTTAAATTAAATCTTAAAAATTCAAAAAATATAAAGTGGATAAAAAAAAAAATAAAAAATAAAAATGTTACAATTGAATATATTGAAATTAGGAATAAATTAAATCTATCAAAAAAAATAACTAAGAAAAATTTTAAAATATTTGTTGCTTATTACATAGATAAAGTAAGACTAATAGACAATTTTTAATTAACTATAAAAAAAATAAGCTCCAATACCTAAAAAAGATAAAAAGCCTATAACGTCAGTTATTGTTGTAACAAAAACGCTTGATGCAATTGCAGGATCAACATTAAATCTTTTTAAAGTTACCGGGACTAAAATTCCAAAAAGTCCTGCAACAATCATATTTAAAACCATTGAAATAGATATTATTAATGATAAATAAATATCTTTAAACCACAATTGGACTATCAATGCGCTTATAATTGCAAATATTATTCCATTTAAAACACCTATAGCAAATTCTTTTGTGACAGTTTTAGCAAAATTATTTTTTGATAAATCATTTGTTGCAATAGCTCTTACAGTAACAGCTAAAGTTTGCATGCCTGCGTTACCACCCATAGATGCAACTATTGGCATTAAAAAGGCTAAAGCTACCATCTGTTCAATGGTAGCACCAAAAATACTTATAACCCATGTTGCTAGAAATGCGGTTAATAAATTTAAGAGCAACCAATTAAATCTTCTTTTTGTTTTTGTAAAAACTCCATCAGTGATTTCTTCATCTCCTACACCAGCTAATCTTAGAGTATCCTCTTCTGCTTCCTCTTTTAAAACAGTCAACATATCATCGCTAGTTATCATGCCAACAAGCTTATTAGATTTATCTACTACACAAGCAGAATTAAGATTATAATTTTCAAAAATGTGCCCTACTTGTTCCTGGTCCATATCAACTGGTATTGATAATTGTGTTTCAAGCATTATTGACTGCATTTCTGCTTCACGTGATGTTCTTAAAACTTTAGATGCAGGAACTGTGCCAATGGGTTTAAATTCATTATCTACAATAAAAATCTCCAAAAATTCATCTGGTAAATCCTTATTTTCTCTAAGATAATCGATTGTCTGACCCACAGACCAATTATTAGGAATTGCAGTAAACTCCCTCTGCATCAATCGTGCAGCCGAATCTTCAGGAAAGCTTAAACTTTCTTTTAAAGCAAATCTATCCTTTGGTGGCAATGAATTAAGAAGAGTTTCCTTATTAATTTCATCTAAATTTTCAAGAATTTTAATTGCGTCATCTGAATCTAGATTTTTTATGATATCAACAATTGAATTTGTGGGTAAATATTTTACTATTTCAGATTGAATTGACTCATTTAGTTCTATGAATACCTCAGGATCAATTTTAAAACCACTTAATGTAATTAAATTTTCTCTATCATTTTCAGTAAGATGTTCAATTATATCTGCTGCATCAGCTGGGTGCATTTTTTTAAATGAATTATTTATAAAGGTGGCATCATTGATATTAATTTTTTCCTTAACAACTTTTATATATTCTTTATTAAATTCAAAGTTTACATTTTTGTCTTTTATTTTTTTCACTAAAGTCATAATATTTCAAATAAATTATAGATGAACTATTAATGGATAATATAGATTTTACAAATCATAATATGAAAATTGAGATAAAAAAGTCAATAAAACCAGTAAATTATCTCAAAGCTATTAATTTACTTGAAAAAAGACTGATTAAAGTAAACAAAAATAAATCTAACGAATTAGTGTGGATTCTGACACACCCTCCAACATATACAGCAGGAACAAGTTATAAAAAAAATGAAATATTAAATAAAAAAATTAAAATTATTAAAACTACACGCGGTGGAAAAATAACCTGGCATGGTCCTGGGCAATTAGTATGTTATTTTGTTTTAGATCTAAAAAAAAGAAATAAAGATATAAGAATTCTAATTAAATCAATTGAAAATACAATCATTGAAACATTAAATAATTATAAAATTAATTCGTATAGTGACAGAAAAAATATTGGCATTTGGATTAATCAAAATACTGATAGAAAAAAAGTTGCTGCAATTGGAATTAAAATTAAAAAGTGGATAGCTTATCATGGTTTTGCTATAAATGTTAATAATAGACTTGAACCATATGGCAAAATCATTCCATGTGGAATTAATCATAATAAAATTACTACTTTAATGAAACATAAAAAACAAAATTATAAAAATTTACAAAATATGCTTTTAAAAAACTTTATTAAAAATTTTGGAAACTAAGCCTTTTGGTTTTAATCATTTTTTCAAAATAATGTGGAAGAGGAGCCGTATAAGTATGTTTAATGCCATTTATCATGAATTTTATACTATGAGCATGCAGCATTAGATCTTTATTAATTGATTTTTTATTAGCAAAGAGTTTATATTTATTATCACCAATAATTGGGTGTCTTATATTGTATAATTGCTTTCTTAATTGATGCTTTCTACCTGTTATAGGTTTCATTCTCAATAAAGTGCTATCCACATTCTTATCAATAACATTGTATGAAGTTTCCGCTTTTTCAACAATTTTTTTACTATTTTCGTACCTTGTTAATGTACCAATCCAAGTACCTTTATTTTTTTCTACTTCTCCATGACATAAGGCAAGGTAAGATTTGTAAACTTTTCTTAATCTAAATAACGAAGTTAGCAATTGTGCGGATTTTCTGTGCTTAGCAATAATTAAAATCCCAGATGTATCTTTGTCTAAACGATGAACGGTTAAGGGTTTTGAATCTTTGAATATTTCACTTTTAGTAAATATATCTATTAAATTTTTTTTTGATTTGGTACCTCCTTGAACTGAAACACCAGATTTCTTATTAATTACTATAAAATCTTCATTGTCTTCAAGTATTAGATCTTCATTCGATTTTAAAAACTTTTTTGTGGGGATAAATTTATCGTTTATTTTATGGTTTAATACTTTTATTGAAATATCATATAAATCCACTCTATCATTAGTTTTGACCTTGTGTGAGTTTTTAATTTTTTTATTATTAATTTTAATTTTTCCAATTCTAAAGTATTTTTCAAGTAGAGACTGTGGAAGTCTTTCTACGTTTACTTTTATCCATCTATCAATACGCATATCTGAATGTAGTTTGTCTACAAGATAGCTTTTTTTCATATCTGGTAAGTATTGATTATTTTTTTAATTTAGTAAGACTCTTTTGATCTACTTTAGTTTCTTTATTATCTTTGTTATCTTTGTTATCTTTTTTCTTAACATCAATTTTTTTTGCTTCTATATCTCTGTCTACAAATTCTATAACTGCCATAGGTGCTTTATCGCCATATCTAAAACCAGCTTTTATTACTCTAGTATATCCACCATTTCTAGATTGATATCGTTTCGATAAAGTTTTTTTAACTTTATTAGCTGATTTAATGTCCTGTAATTTTGAAACAAGTAATCTCATATTTTGCAACGTATCTTTTTTACCTAAAGTAATAATTTTATCTGCTTGTGGTTTGAGAAATTTTGCTTTTGGCAGGGTAGTTGTTATTTGCTCATATTTAATTAAAGAATTAAGCATGTTTTTTAACATAGCTTTTCTATGTTCAGATGTTCTATTTAATTTTTTTAGAGCTACGCCGTGTCTCATTTTTAAATTGCTTCTTCAAGTTTTTTAGATAATTCTGCTATATTATCAGGTGGCCAATTTGGTATTTCCATTCCTAAATATAACGACATAGCGGTTAATACTTCTTTAATTTCATTAAGTGACTTTCTTCCAAAATTAGGTGTTCTCAACATTTCACCTTCAGATTTTTGCACTAGGTCGCCAATATATATAATATTATCATTTTTAAGACAGTTCATTGATCTTACAGATAATTCTAATTCATCTACTTTGCGCAATAAATTTTTATTGAATTCAGGTTCTTTAGGTTGGTCTTTTACTATAACTTCTTGAGGTTCATCAAAATTGACAAACATTCCCAATTGATCCTGAAAAATTCTTGCTGCGTACGCTACTGCATCTTCGGCAGATATAGATCCGTTAGTCTCAATTTCCATAGTTAATTTATCATAATCAAGAGCTTTACCTTCTCTAGCAGTGCTTATTGAATATGATACTTTTTTTACGGGACTATACAATGAATCAATAGCTATTAAGCCTAACGGTGGTTCGTCTGGTTTATTGTTATCAGCTGAAACATAGCCTTTTCCAGAACTTACTGTCATCTCCATGTGAAAATTTGTATTTTCATCTAAATTACAAATTACAAGATCTGGATTTAAAATTTCTACATCAGATACTGGCTTTATGTCAGATGCTTTAATTTCGCCTGGCCCTTTTACATCTAAAACTAATTTTTTACTAACTTCAGAGTTGCTCTTAAGGGCTAATGATTTAACATTCAAAACGATATCTGTTACGTCTTCTCTTATACCTTTAATAGAAGTAAATTCGTGCAAAACGCCATCAATTTGTATTGCGGTAACTGCTGTTCCTTGAATTGATGATAAAAGAATTCTTCTTAATGAATTACCTAAAGTTAAACCGTAGCCTTTTTCTAAAGGCTCAGCTATAATTTTTGCATAAGATTTATCTTCATTTAATTTAACATCAATTTTAGATGGTTTAATTAAACCTTTCCAATTTTTATTATTTACATCAATTGTTTCCATTTACACTCTCCTTTTTTTTGGCGGCCTTGAGCCATTATGAGGCATCGGCGTTGTATCTTTTATTGAAATTATTTTAAAACCTCTAGCTTGCAATGCCCTTAAAGCGGTCTCTCTACCAGATCCAGGTCCTTTAACTTCTACAGATAAAGTTTTCATTCCATACTCTAATGCTTTTGAAGCTGCAGCATCCGCAGCAATTTGTGCAGCATAAGGTGTTGATTTTCTAGATCCTTTAAATCCTTTTTGTCCTGCTGAAGCCCATGATATAACATTTCCACTAGTGTCAGCAATTGAGATTATTGTATTATTAAAAGTTGACTGAACATATGCAATTCCACTTAAAATATTTTTTTTAGTTTTTTTCTTTTTTGAATATGAACTTATTTTTTTATTTTTTGGTTTAACAACTTCAGAGCTATCTTTTTTTACTATTTTTTTATCTTCCATTATTATTTCTTAAGTGGTGTTAATTTTTTTCCAGCAATTGCTATTGCTTTCCCTTTTCTCGTTCTTGCATTACATCTTGTTCTTTGACCTCTTGTTGGTAATTTCTTTCTGTGCCTAGAACCTCTATACGAAGCTAAATCAATTAATCTTTTAATATTTAATGAATTTTCTCTTCTTAAATCACCTTCTACTGTAAAATTTTTATCTATATATTCTCTAATTTTAAGTACTTGATCGTCTGTTAGTTCATTTATCCTTTTAGATTTTGGTATTTCAAGATCATTACATATTTGCTTTGAAAATTTATCTCCAATTCCAAATATATAAGTCAGTCCAATTTGAACAATTTTGTTAGTTGGTATGTTTACACCTGCAATACGAGCCATAGTTTTGTGAGTAATTTCAGCATTTATATAAGAAGATGATTCAATGTCAATGTCTCATTAGCTAACAATTTCCTCGATTTTTTGAGAAATATTGCCTATTTCCATGGATCCATCTAACTCATGAAAATTTTTGTTTTTGGAATAATAATCGAGTACTGGTTTTGTTATTTCCATGTAAGTATCATATCTTTTTAAAATAGTATTTTTTTCATCATCTGATCTTTTTTCTAAAATTTTTCTTTTTTCAAGTCTTTTTATAATTGCATCCTTATTTACATTTAAAAAAAAAATATGATCAATTTTTTGATTTGATTTTTTTAATAAAATTTCTAAGTTTTTAGCCTGATTAATGGTTCTTGGGTAACCATCAAATATTAACTTATTTTTTTTTTTTAAATCAAATATTATATTTTTAAGAAGATTATTAACTATTTCGTCATCAACAAATTTACCTTCATTCATATTAGTTATAATTTTTTTTCCAATTTCAGTATCATTATTTATTTCATCTCTAAGCATATCTCCTGTTGATACTTGAAAACTTTTTAGTTTTTCTACAAGAAATTTAGATTGTGTTCCTTTACCAGCGCCCGGAGGTCCAAATATTATAATATTCACTTATTATCTGCCAAATTTAGTTTTTTTAATCAACTGCTCATATTGGGAACTCATTAGACGAGTTTGAATTTGAGTCACTGTATCAATTGCCACAACTACGACAATTAAGATAGATGTTCCTCCTAAATAAAATGGTATTGGATAATTAGCAATTAAAAATTCTGGCATTAAACAAACTAAAGTTAAATACAGGGCACCTATAGTTGTAAGTTTAGTCAAAATATTATCAATATATAGTGCTGTACTTTCTCCTGGTCTTATTCCAGGAACAAAGCCACCATGCTTTCTTAAATTTTCTGCAGTTTCATTTGGATTAAAAGTTATAGATGTATAAAAAAAAGTAAAAAAGATAATTCCTCCTGCATATAACAGCATATACAATGGTTGTCCTTGTGAGAAATATGAGCTTATATTAATAAAAGTGTCATTATTTGAAAAATTAAAATTTGAGAACGTTACAGGTAGCAATAATAATGCTGAAGCAAAAATTGCTGGTATTACTCCTGCTTGATTTATTTTAAGAGGTAAATGAGATGAGTCTCCACCATACATTTTATTACCCATTTGTCTTTTTGGATAATTAATTAATATTTTTCTTAAAGCCCTTTCCATAAAAACTATAAACATTATTGTTGCTATTAACAAAATAAAAATAAAAATAATCATTAAACTTGAAATCGCACCTGTTCTACCTAATTCAAAAGTTGTTACTAGAGCTCTTGGAATTTCTGCAACAATACCAGAAAAAATTATTAAAGATATTCCATTACCAATACCTCTTTGGGTAATTTGTTCACCAAGCCACATTAAAAATACCGTTCCAGCTACTATGGTAGTAACTGTTGAAATTTTAAAGAAAACACCTGGGTTTATAACTAAGTTAGATGAAGCTTCTAAACCAACAGACAATCCATAACCTTGTACCGTTGCCAATAAAACTGTTCCATATCTTGTGATTTGAGATATTTTTTTTCTTCCAATCTCTCCTTGGTTTTTTAAATTTTTAAAGTATTCTGATACTCCTGTTAATAATTGGACTATTATTGATGAAGATATATAAGGCATAATTCCAAGTGCAAAAATTGCCATCCTACTTATTGCTCCTCCTGCAAAAACGTTAAACATTCCAAGAAGACCTTTTTGATTACCTTCCATTAAAATTTGTAATTGTTGAGGATCTATGCCAGGTAATGGAACAAATGTACCTAATCTGTAAATAGATAAGATAAATATTGTGAATAATATTCTATTTTTTAGATCGTTGCTTTGTGGTACTCCACTCATAATAACTTATTTTTTGTCTACTTGATACGAACCACCAACTTTTGAAATTTTGTCTATAGCTGATTTAGAAAACGAGTTAGCAATAATATCAATTTTATCTCTTATTTCTCCAGAACCCAGTATTTTAACCTTATTAATTTTTTTATTAATCAAATTAAGTTTTTTTAAAACCTTAATATCAATTTTTTCACCTATAATAATTTTTTTTTTCTCTATCAATTCTTGCACTTTTTTTAGGTTTAATTTGGCTACAACATTTTTTTTACTTATTGAATTGAATCCTCTTTTGGGCAACCTTCTATATAAAGGCATTTGTCCGCCTTCATAACTTTTTATTGCTACACCAGATCTAGATTTTTGACCTTTGTGTCCTCTTCCAGATGTTTTTCCTTTACCAGATCCAATACCTCGTCCTACACGAATTTTTTTTTTTTTAACAGGGTTCATGCTATTTAAATATGTCATTATCCTCTCTTTTCTACAATTTCTGATATTTTTTTACTTCTCATTATTGAAATATGTTTGGGTGAATGTTGATTAGATAAAGCTTTTAAACATGCTCTTATAACATTATGTGGATTCGAAGTTCCCATAGATTTAGCTACAATGTCTTTTATTCCTAGGACTTCACATACTGCTCTTATTGGACCACCTGCTATAATGCCTGTTCCTTTGGGTGCTGATCTCAATTTTATTCTACCCGCGCCATCTTTGCCAAATATGTCGTGGTGAATAGTTCTTCCTTCTCTTAATGGTATTTGTATCAAATTTCTTTTTGCTAATTCGTTAGCTTTTTTAATTGCATCTGGCACCTGTTTAGCTTTAGCATGAGCAATTCCTATTTTCCCATTTTGATTACCAACAACAACTAATGCTGAAAAACCAAATCTTCTTCCACCTTTTACAACTTTTGTTATTCTGTTTATTTGAACTAATTTCTCAATAAATTCGTTACTTTTTTCCATATTTAAAAATCCATTCCTTTTTTTCTAAGTGTTTCGGCAAATAATTTAACTCTTCCATGATATTTATAAATACCACGATCAAAATATACTTTAGTTATTTTTTTTTCATTTGCTTTTTTTGCTAGTTTTTCAGCTACTGCTATTGAAAGTTCCATTTTGGAACCATTTTTTATTGATTTTATATCTTTTTCCATTGATGAAGCTGAAATTAATGTAATGTTTTTGTTATCATCAATAATTTGAGCGGATAAATTTTTTGCAGATCTAGACACAGATAATCTGTATCTATCATTGTTAGATACTTTTTTAATTTTATTTCTAATTCTAAATTTTTTTCTAATTAAAGTATTAATTTTCATTATTTTTTCTTACCTTCTTTTCTTAAAATATATTGACCTACTTCTTTTATACCTTTGCCTTTATAAGGCTCTGGCGGTCTCAAGGATTTAATTTGTGATGCTACCATGCCAACCTGCTGCTTATCAAATCCTGTTATTTTTAAATTAGTTTGTTTTTCTACAGTGATTTTAATATTTTCTGGAATTTTAAAATTTATATCATGGCTGAATCCTAATTGAAGGTTTAAATCATTTCCTTTTAATGCTGCTCTATAGCCTACTCCAACTAATTCCAAGTTTTTTGTATATCCAACACTTGCGCCTATTATAGCATTGTTTAGAAGACTTCTATTCATCCCCCATAATCTTTTTGTTTCATCGTTAATAACTTTTGGTTTAATTGATATATCCTTTCCTTCGTTAATTTTTATATCAAAAGTATCAGTATCAATATTCATGGTTTTTTTTCCTTGAGGGCCATCTATATTTAAAGTTCCTTGTTTTAGCACAACCTTAACTTTTTCTGGTACCGATATATTTATTTTACCTATCTTAGACATTAAAATACCTTACAAATAATTTCACCACCAAGTTTCTTTTTTCTAGCATCTATATCTGTCATTACGCCTTTTGGTGTTGAAATGATGGCTATTCCAAGACCATTATTAATTTTAGGTAAGCTTTCAGCGCTAGAAAATATTCTTCTTCCTGGTTTTGATACTCTTTCAATTGTATTAATTACTGGATTACCTGAATTATATTTCAAATTTATTTGCAAGTCTGTCTTGTTAAATTCTTTCTTTTCAACTTTATAATCAATAATAAAACCTTCAGATTTAAGAACATCAGCAATTTTTACTTTAAAATTTGATGATGGTAACTCAATTTTTTTATAACTTCTAATTTGAGCATTTTTAATTCTTGCTATCATATCTCCAATTGGATCGCTTAAACTCATAATTTTCCTTTCTACCAGCTAGACTTAACCATTCCTGGTATTTTTCCTTCAAGACCAAGTTCTCTTAATGCTATTCTTGAAATTTTTAGTTTTCTGTAAACGCCATGTGGCCTTCCAGTTATTTGACATCTATTCATTATTCTCACTTTAGATGAATTTTTTGGTAACTTTGATAATTTTTGTTGAGCTTTAAAACGCTCTTCTAAAGAAATTTTTTTATCCATAATAATTTTTTTTAATGTTTTTCTCTTAGCTTCATATTTTTTAGCCATTTTAATTCTTTTATTATTTTTGTTTATAGCGCTTGTTTTTGCCATACTAATTAACTCCTTTTGTTTTGAATGGAAAATTAAGTTTTTTTAATAATTGTAAACTTTGTTCTTTGTTGTTTGAGCCAATTACAATAGTTATGTCTAAACCTCTAATTTTATCAACTTTATCAAAATTTACTTCTGGAAAAATAATATGCTCTTTTATACCAAATGAGTAATTTCCAAATTTATCAAATCCTTTATCTGACAAACCTCTAAAATCTTTAATTCTAGGCAATGCTATATTTACAAGCCTATCAACAAATTCAAACATTTTATTTTTTCTCAATGTTACCTTAAGTCCAGCTTGGCTTCCTTTTCTAGTTTTAAAATTCGATATTGATTTTCTAAATTTAGTAATAATAGGTTTTTGTCCAGTAATTTTTGCTAGATCTTCTTCACAGACTTTAATTATTTTATTATCATTTCCATCTATACCTAAACCCATATTCAAAATAATTTTTTGCAAGTATGGAACCATGTAAATATTTTTTAAATTAAATTCACTTTTAAGCTCTTGGGCTATTTTATTTTTATAAACTTCTTTCAGTCTAGTCATTACTTTTTAGCCTCTTTTGTGTTTTTCTTATCCAAAATTGATAAATTTGACATATGCATAAAGTTTTCTTTGGATACTATTCCACCTTTTTTTTCTTTAGTTGTTTTTATGTGTTTCTTTATCATATTTATACCTTTGACTTTGGCTCTATTTTTTTTTCTATCAATTTCAATAATTTCACCATTTTTATTTTTATCTTTGCCAGATAATATTTTGACATTTATTCCTTTTTTAAGAGTATTCATAATACCTCTGGCGCTAATGAAATAATTTTCATTAATCCTCTAGTTCTTAATTCTCTCGTCACTGGTCCAAATATTCTAGTACCTACTGGTTCGCCTTTATCATCAACCAATACAGCTGCATTATTGTCAAACCTTACCTTTGATCCATCATCCCTATGAATTCCTTTTTTTACTCTAACAACTACTGCTTTGTGGACTGTGCCTTTTTTTACTTTACCTTTTGGTATAGCTTCTTTTACTGCAATGACGATTGTATCTCCTATGCTTGCATATCTTCTCTTTGATCCTCCTAGAACTTTTATACATTCAATTCTTTTAGCTCCCGTATTATCAGCAACTTGTAATTCTGTTTGAACTTGTATCATTATATATTTCCTTTAACTTCAAATTTTTTATTTTTTGAATGTGGTTTGCATTCAATAATAGAAACTTTGTCTCCATTTTTATACTTATTTTCTGGATCATGAGCATTATATTTTTTTCTTATTTTTACTACTTTTTTTAGAACAGGATGTTGATATTTTCTCTCAACTATTACCGTTATAGTTTTATTTGGCTTATCACTTACTACAATTCCTGATAATATTTTCTTAGGCATTATTTTTTCCTTTTAGTAATGTTTTTAACCTTGCAATTGTTTTCCTTGTTACTTTTATTTTAGCATAGCTGGTAAGTTGACCATTTATTTTTTGAAATCTAAAATTGAATAAATCTTTTTTATATTTATCAATATTAGACACAATCTCACTTTTTTTTAATTTTTTTATTTCTTGTTTTTTCATTTTATACTCTTTTAATAAATTTCGTTTTTATAGGAAGTTTTGCTGATGCTTTGTAGAGTGCTTCTTTGGCAATTTGCTCTGATACTCCATCAATTTCGAAAATTATCCTTCCTGGTTTAACTCTACAAGCCCAATACTCTGGTGAACCCTTTCCCTTTCCCATTCTTACTTCCACGGGTTTTTTAGACACTGGTATGTTTGGAAAAACTCTGGTCCAAACTCTACCTTGCCTTTTCATATGTCTTGTTAATGCTACTCTAGCAGCTTCAATTTGTTTTGATATTACTCTCTCAGGTTGCATAGCTTTTAGTCCAAAGGCTCCATAATTTAAATAATTACATCTTGAAGCGTTCCCATGAATTCTACCTTTATGAGCTTTTCTATATTTTGTTCTAGTTGGCTGTAGCATAATTATTTTTTATTTGTTTCTTGGCTAAATTCTCTTGTAAATATTTCACCCTTATATATCCAAATTTTTACACCTATTATCCCATAGGTTGTTAACGCTTCAGCTTCAGCATAATCTATGTCAGCTCTTAATGTATGTGATGGAATGCTACCTTCTCTCAACCATTCTGTCCTTGCTATTTCATTTCCTGCTAATCTTCCACTTAAAGATACTTTTATACCTTTTGCTCCCAATCTAATTGCCGATTGCATAGCTCTCTTCATTGCTCTTCTATAAGATACTCTCTTCACAAGTTGTTGTGCAATATTTTCAGCAACTAGATAGGCGTTTGTTTCTGGTTTTTTTACCTCTTTAATATTCAAATTTACATCATTAGAAGTTATATTTGAAAGTTTAGATTTTATTTTATCTATATCGCTACCCTTTTTACCAATAACAAAACCTGGTCTTGATGTATAAATTGTTACAAAGCATTTTTGAGAAGTCCTTTCTATCATAACTTTTGAAACGCCAGAATTTACTACATTTTTTTTTATGTATTCTCTTATTTTAAAATCTTCGATAAGATAATTACCAAAATCTTTCTTTTTAGCATACCATAGGGAATCCCATCCTCTATTAATGCCAAGTCTTAAACCAACAGGATTAACTTTTTGGCCCATTTTTCTCCGTTTCTTTTTTTTCTGTTAAAATTATTGTTAGATTAGAATAAGGTTTTTTAATAGGTGCCGCTCTCCCTTTTGCTCTGGGTCTAAATCTCTTCATTACTATTTGTTTCCCACAATAAGCCTCTTTGACAATTAATTTATCAATATCATATTGAAAATTATTTTCAGCATTGGCTACAGCTGAAGATAAAGTTTTAGAAACATCATTAGAAATTCTTTTATCAGAAAATGATAGGTCCCTTAACGCTACATCAACCTTTTTTCCAACAATTGCCTTAAGAATTGGATTAAGTTTTCTTGTGCTTGATCTAACATTTTTATTTATTGATCTTACTAAATTTTGTTTTTCAGGTAATGTTTGTTTATTCATTTTAATTTATTATCCCTTTTTGCTTGTATCATCCTTAGCTTTTTTATCTGCAGGCGTATGTCCAAAAAATTGTCTAGTAGGTGCAAATTCACCTAATTTATGTCCAACCATGTCTTCTGATACTGTAATTGGTATAAACTTTTTACCATTATAAATAAGAAAACTTGCTCCTATAAAATCTGGTATAATGGTTGATTTTCTTGACCATGTTTTAATAGGTCTTTTACTCGCGTCACTTTTTTGCTTATCAACTTTTTTGATTAAGCTGTCCTCAACAAATGGTCCTTTCCAAACTGCTCTAGCCATAACTTATCTCTTCTTCCTTTTTCTTCTTCTAACAATAAATTTATCTGTTCTTTTGTTATCTCTAGTTTTTAATCCTTTGGCAGACTGTCCTGTAGGTGAGACTGGATGTCTTCCACCAGCAGACTTACCTTCTCCTCCACCATGAGGATGATCAACGGGGTTCATTACAACACCTCTTGTATGCGGCCTTCTTCCAAGCCATCTAGATCTTCCAGCTTTACCTATTTTAATATTTTTCTGATCTGGATTTGACAATGTTCCAATTGTTGCTAGCGATCTTGAATTAATTTTTCTTACTTCCCCAGATGTTAATTTTACCAAAGAATAAATTCCATCTGTTCCTGAAATTGTTACTGAAGTACCAGCAGATCTAGCAATTTTTCCACCAGCTCCAGGTTGGATTTCTACATTATGAATATTTATTCCTACTGGAATACTCTGCAAAGGCATACAATTACCAGTTTTTATTTCAATATCGTTACCATTTTGTATTTTATCTCCAATTTTAATACCCTGTGGTGCTAAATAATAATATTTTTCTCCATCAACAAATTTTACTAACATTATGTGGCATGATCTATTTGGGTCATATTCAATTCTTTCTACTTCCGCAATCATATCAATTTTTTTTCTATAAAAATCAATATTTCTGTATTTTTGCTTATGTCCACCACCGGTATTTCTAGAAGTAATTCTACCTAAATTATTTCTTCCTCTTGAAGATTTATTATTATTCGTTAAAGGTTTATAAGGTTTACCTTTCCATAAAGCACTTCTATCTACGATAATTGTTCCTCTTGTAGATTTTGTATAAGGTTTAAATGATTTTAATGACATATTTTAAATACCAGTTGTTAGGTCAATGTTTTGACCTTTTTTTAAAGTAATGATAGCTTTTTTATAGCCTTTAAGTTTAACTTTTTTTCCACGAGAAGTTTTTTCTCGTGATTTTTTATTTATAATATTAACTTTAGTAACATTAACCTTAAAAATCTTTTCAATATTTTTTTTTAAGGTATTTTTATTTGAACCAAAGGGAACTTTAAATACTATTTTATTTTGCTCTGAAAGATTTGTTGATTTTTCTGTTACAACTGGCTGTAAAATTTTATCGTATAAGTGTATTTTGTTCATATTATTTAAATTTATTTTCTAATTCCATTATAGAAGTTTGCGTAAACACAATTTTTTTAAATTTGACTATATCGTATGCGCTAAAATGATTTATGTCTGTTAATTTAACATTGGGTAGATTTTGTGATCCAAGTTTTATTTTTTCGATAGAATTTTTATCAGCTACTATTAATGAATTTTTTGCATCAAACTTAAGCAGCAAAGAGTTCATCATTTTAGTTTTGTTTATATTCTCTATAAAGTCATCAAATATAATCAAATTCTTTTCTTTATTTTTTTGACTAATTAAAGACAAAATGCCATGTTTTTTTTCACCTTTATTGACCTTTCTAATTTTATAACTATTTTGCCCCTTAGGTCCATGCGCAACTCCACCACCAACAAAAATTGGAGCTTTTCGACTTGCATGTCTTGCCCCACCGGTTCCTTTTTGTGCGTAAATTTTACTTGTTGAGCCTCTTATTTCATTTTTTTGTTTAGTCTTCGCTTTTCTGCCTTTGTAATTAGCGTTAGATTTATAAATTAATAAATCAACCAATTTTTTATTAAATTCTGTATTTAAAATTTTATCCATAACTTCAATTGATGATTTGGTACCCTTTATATTGATTTTATCAATTTTCATTTTACTTTTTATTTTTATCTAATGTTTTTTTATTTTTTTCAGCTAATTCAATTTTTTCATTTACCGTTAATCTCTTAATATTTTTAATTGATTTTTTTAGTAGCACTTCTGAATTTCTTGATCCTGGTATTGATCCTTTAATATAAAGTAAATTATTTTCATTATCAGATCTTATAATTTCAAGATTTTGAATTGTTCTAAATTTACTTCCCATATGACCAGCCATTTTTTTTCCTTTAAAAACTTTTCCAGGGTCTTGATTTTGACCTGTAGAACCATGTGCTCTATGTGAAACTGAAACTCCATGAGAAGCCCTAAGGCCACCAAAATTATGCCTTTTCATTGCACCAGCAAAACCCTTACCTATAGTCTTTGATCTTACATCAACAAATTTTACGTCTTTAAAAATTTCGATACCAAATTCATTACCTTCTTTATATGTATCTGTGTTTAATAATCTTATCTCTTTTAGTTTTTTTCTTGGTTCTGTATTTTTTTTGGTGAAAAGACCTTTCATGGACTTGCTTAACTTAGAAGTTTTTATATTTAAGAATCCAAGTTGTATCGCTTTGTAACCTCTTTTTTCTTCATTAATCACTTCGATTACTCTAGCTTTCTCAACTCTTAAAATTGTTACTGGAACAGATTGACCAGATTTAAAAAACTCTCTAGACATACCTATTTTTTTTCCTATTAACGATAATTCAGTCATAAATTATATTTTTATCTCCACGTCTACTCCAGAAGCTAGATCAAGTTTCATCAATGCTTCAACTGTCTGTGGTGTTGGTTCTATAATATCTATTAATCTTTTGTGAGTTCTAGTTTCAAATTGTTCTCTACTTTTCTTATCTATATGAGGTGATCTTAAAACAGTATATCTCTCAATTTTTGTAGGTAATGGAATAGGGCCTTTAATATTTGCTCCAGTTCTTTTTACCGTATTTACAATCTCTTCAGTAGATTGATCTAAAATTTTATTATCGTATGCTCTTAATTTAATTCTAATATTTTGTTTATCCATAAATTTTATCCAGTTTTTTTAGTGACTTCGTCTTGTACATTTTGTGGAACTTTAGAGTAATGATCAAAAAACATTGAGTATTGGGCTCTTCCTTGCGACATTGACCTTAAATTATTAATATAACCAAACATATTTGCTAGTGGAACCATTGCAGTAATAACAGTTGCATTTCCTCTTACTTCTTGAGTGCTAACTTGCCCCCTTCTGCTATTAAGATCACCAATTACATCACCCATATAGTCTTCTGGAGTAACAATTTCTACTCTCATTACTGGCTCCAAAAGTTTAAGTGTTGCTTTTGAGCAGGCTTCTTTAAAACATTGTCTTGAAGCTAATTCAAAAGCTAACACGCTTGAATCTACATCGTGATGTAAACCATCTAAAATTGTTACTTTATAATCAATAATAGGAAAACCAGCTAAAATTCCTGTATCTGAAATAGTTTCTATTCCTTTTTCTACACCAGGAATAAATTCCTTAGGAATTGCACCACCTTTAATTTTACTTTCTACTTGTCTACCTTTACCAGGTTCTAAAGGTTCTAAAGAGAGTTTAACTCTCGCAAACTGTCCTGCGCCACCACTTTGTTTTTTATGTGTATAATCAAATTCAGAAGTATTTTCAATTGTTTCTCTATACGCTACTTGAGGTGCTCCAACATTAGCTTCAACTTTAAATTCTCTTTTCATTCTATCGACAATTATATCTAAATGTAGTTCACCCATCCCTTTAATAATTGTTTGACCTGATTCTTCGTCTGAGCTAACTCTAAAAGATGGATCTTCTTTGGCCAACCGCCCTAATGCTTCGCCCATTTTTTCCTGATCAGCTTTTGTTTTAGGCTCAACTGCTATCTCAATGACTGGATCAGGAAATTCCATTGGTTCAAGTAAAACTGAGTTTTCTTCATCACATAACGTATGACCAGTAATTGTATTTTTTAATCCTGCTAAAGCAACAATATCTCCTGCATTAGCTTCTTTTATATCCTCTCTAGAGTTTGCATGCATTAAAAGCATTCTACCAACTCTTTCTTCTTTTTCTTTTGATGAATTGTAAACTGCTGTTCCAGTTTTAATTGTACCAGAATATATTCTTATAAATGTTAAAGAGCCAACAAATGGATCATTAGCAACTTTAAATGCTAAAGCTGAAAATGGAACATTATCCTCAAATTTCATCTCAATTTCTTCTTCTGATCCTAATTTTGTCCCTTTTATCAATCCAATATCAACAGGACTAGGTAAATAATTCACTACTGCATCTAATAATGGTTGAACACCTTTATTTTTAAATGCAGAACCAGTAAGAACAGGCACAAAAGTAAAGTCTAAAGTTCCTTTTCGTATACATTTAATTAAATCTTCATCTTTGATCTCATCACCATTTAAATAAGACTCCATTAGCTTTTCATCTTGTTCTACAGCTGTTTCAACTAATTCTGTTCTATATTTTTGTGATATTTCCTTTAAATCATCTGGAATATCTTTATATTCCCACTCAGCTCCTAATGCCTCATTTTTCCATACTTGTGCTTTCATTTTAACTAAATCAACAACACCTGTTAAGGAAGCTTCAGCTCCAATTGGTACTTGGACTACTAATGGTTTTGCACCTAATCTATCTTTAATCATATCAACACATCTAAAAAAATCAGCACCAGTTCTGTCTAATTTATTAACAAAACAAATTCTTGGAACTTTGTATTTATCCGCCTGTCTCCATACAGTTTCAGACTGAGGCTCAACACCTGCAACTCCATCAAATACTGCTACTGCACCATCTAAAACTTTTAAAGATCTCTCAACTTCAATTGTAAAATCCACATGACCTGGAGTATCAATTATATTAATTCTATG
>MDTB01182411.1_pt1 | contig 21356 bp, 20 predicted proteins | sample 811161 | NCBI WGS metagenome assembly MDTB01 (sample SAMN05326650, study PRJNA326480) | marine metagenome | isolation source: seawater | place: Mediterranean Sea | collected 2009
AAAATGTAAATAAAAACAATCAATTAATAACAAAAGGAATTGAGGTTGGACATATTTTTTATTTTGGAGATAAATATTCAAAATCTTTAAATTGCTCAATTGACTCTCAGGACGGTAATAAAAATTATGTTAAAATGGGCTCTTATGGAATTGGCGTTTCCAGATTGGTTGGAGCAATAATTGAAGCAAAATACATAAAAAATGTAATGAAATGGCCAAAATCAGTTTCTCCTTTTGACGTGGTAATAATTCCATATATCAACAAAAATAATAAAGATAATCTAATCAAAGCCGAAAAATTATATAAAGAATTAAAAAAACAAAATATTGACGTATTGTTAGATGATGTTGATGAAAATATGGCAAATAAATTTAACAAACATGATTTAATAGGCGTTCCTTTTCAAATTATAATCGGTTCAAAGTCAAAAGATGACAAATTTGAATTTAAGGAAGTAAACTGTGATAGTAAATTATTAAGTCTTACTGAAATTAAATCAAACTTAAAAAAATAAATTGTTTACTAAAGTTGAAAGACTTATTGCGATTAGAAATTTAAAACCAAAAAAAAAAGAAGGTTTTTTAAAAGTAATATCTATTTTTTCTTTTTTAGGAATCATGTTAGGTGTTGCGATATTAATTATTGTAATGTCTGTAATGAATGGTTTTCACACTGACTTAACAAATAAAATTTTAGGACTAAACCCACACATTATTATTCAACCCAACACATCAAATATCGATGAGTCATTTAAATTTAAATTAAAAAAAAAATATAACAATATAGAAATCTATGACTCATATAGTGGAGAAGCTATAATAATATCATCAGATAACGCGAAAGGTATTTTAGTTAAAGGTATGGATGCAGAAAATTTAAAAAATTTATTTGAAAAATTTAATTTAACAAGCGGAAATTTTAAAAATTATACCAAAGGTTCGACTATAATTGGTGCTGAGCTTGCATATATACTGGGTATTAAAATTGGTGACAAAATAACCATAATGTCCTCTGTATTTGTAAATACGCCCCTTGGTGGCCTTCCTAAACAAGAAACTTTTAAGGTAATTGGTATTTTCAATAGTGGTTTCTATGAATTTGATCAAAATTTAATTTTTGTAAATTTAAAAGACTCTATTTCTTTATTTGATATTACTAAAAATCAATCTAATTTAGAAATTTATTTAAAAGACCCTATTCAAGCAAATTCAATAAAAAAAGAAATAAAAAAAATTGAAAATGGTTTTTTTATTTATTCCTGGTCAGATTTGAACAAATCCTTTTTTAGCGCTCTCAAAGTTGAAAGAAATGTAATGTTTATAATTTTAACTTTAATAATAATTGTCGCTGCATTTAATATAATTTCTGGTTTAACTATTTTAATAAAAAATAAAACAAAAGAAATAGCGATTTTAAAAACTTTAGGTTTAAGCAATAGATCAATAAAAAAATCTTTTTTTTTAACAGGATTTACAATTGGTTTCTTAGCTACAATCGTGGGCGTCTTCTTAGGAATAATATTTTCAATTTATATTGAAGAAATAAGAAAATTTTTATCGATAGTTTTTAACCTTAATATTTTTCCACCAGATGTTTATTTTTTGACCAAAATGCCAAGCGAGATAAATTTTCTTTCTATTTTTATAATATTTATTTTTTCTTTATTAATTACGTGTATAGCTTCATATTTTCCAGCAAGATCTATATCAAAAATGCAAACCTCTGAGGCATTAAAATATGAGTAAAGGAATTATAGAAATCCTTAAATTAAAAAAAAATTATACAAATAATAATAAAAATATTGAACTATTTAAAAATGTTAATTTATCAATTAAACCTGGAGAGCTTGTAGCACTTGTAGGCCCTTCTGGATCGGGTAAGTCCACTTTTCTTCATTTATTGGCGTTATTAGAGCAGCCTACATCAGGAAAAATTTTACTTTTAAATGAAGATTCAAAAAATTTTTCGTCTTCAAAAAAAGATAAAATTAGACAAAATCACATATCGATTATATTTCAAAACAACAATTTGCTTAATGATTTTACTGCTCTGGAAAATGTTTTAATGCCATTAGTAATTAAATCTGAAAATTCTGAAAAAATTTTAAAAAAAGGAATGAAAATTCTTAAAGATGTTAAACTAAATGATAGAGTAAACCATTTTCCCAGTCAGTTATCTGGTGGTGAACAACAAAGAGTTGCAATAGCTAGAGCTCTTATTTCAGAAACCGACTTAATATTAGCCGATGAGCCAACTGGGAATTTAGACTATAAAACATCTCTAGATATATTTTCTTATTTTCAAAAATTAAAAAAAATGAAAAAAGCAATTATTTTTGCAACTCATAATAGAGAACTTGCCAACAAGGCTGATTACAAGTTGAGTATTTTTAATGGTAATATAAAAAGAGTTAATGCAAAATAATGACAAGCAGTTTACAAATTTTAAAATTCACAGCCAATACTCAATATGTGAAGGTGCAATTAAAATTGAGGAACTATCAAAGCATTGTGATGAGAACAGTATAAAATCATTAGGAATTTGTGACAGTTTAAACTTATGTGGTGCTTTAGAATTTTCAGAAAAAATTTCAAAAATTGGAACCCAACCAATAATAGGAACACAAATTAATTTTTTGATTGATGGTGTAATTGGTAAAATACCTCTTTTTGCCACAACAGGTAAAGCTTATAAAAATTTAATTAAATTATCGTCAAAAAGTTATTTAGAATCAGATGAAAAAAGTGATCCCTATTGTAATTTCAATGAAATCGATAATTTATATGAAGATTTAATTATTTTAAGCGGGAATCATCGTGGGTTGTTTGGAAAACTATTCAAACTTAATAAAATTAAAATTATTACAGATAGTTTTAAAAAGATTAAAAAAATTTTTGGAGATAAATTTTACTTGGAAATTCAAAGACATAATGAAGAAGGCGAATTTGAATATGAAAATTTTTTAATCAATCTATCAAATCAACTCAGCATTCCGTTAATTGCATCACAGGAAGTTTATTATTTAAAAGAAGATATGTTCGAAGCTCATGATGCTTTAGTTTGTATTGGCGAAAAGAGATTTGTTGATGAAAATAACAGATTTAAATTTAGCAAAGAACACTTTTTAAAAAAAAATAATGACTTATTAAAACTATTTCAGGATATCCCAGAAGCATTAGAAAATAATTTTAATTTTCCTTATAGATTTAATTTTAAACCAAAAAAATCACAACCGATCTTACCAAGTATAGAAACAAAAAAAAATATTAACGTTGAAACTGAATTATTAAATCAATCTAAAGTTGGTTTAACTAACCGTCTAAATAATTTTATTTTTAAAAAAAAACCAAATGAAAATAAAAATGAAATTATTAAAATTTATGAAGATAGACTTTTTCATGAACTAAATATTATAAATTCAATGGATTATCCTGGATATTTTTTAATTGTGTCTGACTATATAAGGTGGTCAAAAAAAAATAACATTCCTGTAGGTCCTGGTAGAGGCTCAGGCGCAGGATCACTTGTAGCGTATTGTTTAGATATTACAGATGTTGACCCAATTGAGTTCGATCTTATTTTTGAAAGATTTTTAAATCCAGATAGAATTTCAATGCCCGATTTTGATATAGACTTTTGTGAAGAAAAAAGAAATTTAGTTTTTGAGTACCTTAAGTCTAAATATAAAAATGGAGTAGCACATATAATTACTTTTGGAAAATTAAAAGCCAGAATGGCCTTACGTGATGTTGGAAGAGTATTAGGGTTACCTTATGGGCATGTAGATAAAATAAGCAAAATGATTCCATTTGATCCATCTAGACCTTTGAGTTTGCAAGAGTCTATTAACAGAGAGCCTAGATTTAAGGAGGAGATAAAAAAGAACAAAAAAGTAGAAAAATTAATTGAACTTTCTTTAAAGCTTGAGGGTTTAAATAGAAATATGGCGACACATGCAGCGGGAGTTGTTATAGCTGGAGAAAATTTAGCAGAACAAGTTCCGTTATATAAAGACAACAGCTCTAACCTTATTTTACCATCCACACAATTCGATATGCATTCCTCAGAAAATGCGGGATTAGTTAAATTTGATATTCTCGGTCTTACAGCTCTAACTGTAATAAACAAAACTATTAAAATGTTATCTCAAAAAAAAATTGAATTAGACATAAGCAAAATCAATCTTAAAGATCAAAAAGTTTATGAACTTTTGTCAACTGGAGAAACAACAGGTCTTTTTCAATTAGAAAGTACTGGTGTTAGAGAAACATTAAAACAAATGAAACCAAACAAATTCGATGACATAGTTGCTTTAGTTGCATTATACAGACCGGGACCAATGAGTAATATACCAACTTACAATGATTGTAAAAATGGAATTAAAAAACCTGATTATATTCACGAAATATTAGAAAAAATTTTAAAACCAACTTATGGTATAATTGTTTACCAAGAACAAGTAATGCAAATAGCTCAAACGCTTGCTGGTTTTACAGCTGGCGAAGCAGACATTTTAAGAAAAGCGATGGGAAAAAAGAAAAGAGCAGAATTAGAAAAACAAAAAGAAAAATTTGTTAGCGGAGCAGTTAAAAATGGAATAAAAAAAGATGTAGCAAATTATGTTTTTACAAAAATAGAACCTTTTGCAGAGTATGGTTTTAACAAAAGTCATGCAGTAGCATATGCCATGATAGCTTTTCAAACTGCGTATTTAAAAACACATTATAAAGAGGAGTTTATAGCCGCTTCGATGTCAACATCTTTAGCTAGTACAGGAAAATTAAGAGAATATGTTGAAGAATTAAAAAGATTGAATGTTGATGTTGTAAAACCTTGTATAAATTCTTGTTTCTCAGATTTTAAAGCTGAAAAAAATAAAATTTTTTATGGTTTAGGAGCAATTAAAAGTGTTGGTTTTGAAGCAATAACAAATATTGTAAAAGAGCGGGAAAGAAACGGAAAATTTAATTCCTTAAATAATTTTATAAATCGCGTAGATCCAAAAGATGTTAATAAATTACAGTTGGAAGGCTTGGTAAAAGCAGGAGCATTAGATATTTTTGACACAAATAGGAAAAAAATATTTGATTCAATACCAAAAATTATCCAAATTATTAAAAGTAAGCATGAAGAAAAACAAAGTAATCAAAAAAATTTATTTGAAAATACTCTTAATGAAAACGATGCGGTGTTTGAATTTAAAAATAACGATGAATGGACAAAAAAAGAATTATTATCTGAAGAATTTTCCTCATTAGGCTTTTATATCTCCGACCATCCATTAAATGAATATAAAGGTTTATTTTCTCAATTAAAAATTCAATCATATAAAAACTTTTTAAATAATGATATGTCAGAGTCTTTGGTGGCCGGTACGATAATGTCTATTCAAGAAAAAAAAAGTGCTAAAGGAACTCCTTTCGCAATAGTAAAATTTAGTGATAATAGTACTGAATTTGAGCTTTTTCTTTTTTCTGAAATCTTAATTAATAATAGAGAAAAATTAAAGGAGTCTAATTCATTTATTTTAACTTTGTTAAAAGATAAAAAATCACCTGATAATCAACAACAAAGAATAAATGTTAAAAAAGTTATTGATCTAAGTGAAATGATAAATAATCCTTACGACAAAGTATTAATTGAATTAGATCAAAATATCGATTTAAAAGAATTTAAAGAAACTATCAAAGAAGAAGGTAAAACCAGAGTTGAAATCATAATAAGAAATAAAAATAAGAAACTATTTTTCAAGTTAGAAAAACTAAGGAAATTTAACCTAAATATATTCAACACCATCAAAAGCAAGCAATATGTAAAAAAAATAAGCTTTTAGAGACTTGATTTTTACTCATTTTAATTATATCAAAGCATAATTTCGCACACAGTAATTAAGGGTTAACTCCCTACCGGTCCAAATTTGGAATAACTGTGGTGGATAAACCGGAAAAAATATGAAAATACCTGAAGTAAATATAAAATTATTATTAGAAGCTGGCGTACACTTAGGCCACAAAACACTTAGGTGGAATCCAAAAATGAAGCAATATATTTTTGGAGAAAAAAATTCAATTCATATTATTGATTTAACTCAAACAGTTGTTTTTTTAAAAAATGCATTATCTGAAGTACATAAATGTATTTCTAGTGGCGGTAAAATTTTAATAGTTTCAACTAAAAAACAAGCATCTGAACAAGTAAGTAATTTAGCGAAAGAAACAGATCAATTTTTTGTAAATTATAGATGGCTAGGGGGAATGCTTACAAATTGGAACACAATTCAAAATTCAATTAAAAGAATGAAACTTTTAGAAACTCAATTATCAAAAGATGATATTGGCTTTACAAAAAAAGAAATATTAAAATTAGGGAAAGAAAAAGATAAATTAAAAAGGTCATTAGGCGGTATTTCTGAAATGAAGAAGGTTCCTCAAATGATATTTATTATTGATACTAATATTGAGTCACTGGCAGTAAAAGAAGCTTTAAAATTAAATATACCAATTGTTGCAATTTTAGACACTAACTCCGATCCTACAGATATTGAATTTCCAGTTCCAGGCAATGATGATGCAAGAAGATCGATAAATTTATACTGTGATTTACTAAGAGACACTATTAAAGATGCTTTGAAAAATATTACTATAGAAAAAGACATTTCGAAAAAAGAAGATAAAACTATTGCCAAAAAAAGTAAAAAAATTTCAAAAGATAAAAAATAATCAAAGTTATATTTATGCCTAGCAAGGATTTACTCGAAAATGTAAAAAAGTTAAGGGAACTTACAGGTGTAGGTTTTAAAGATTGTAAGTTAGCTATTGATGAAAATGACGGAGACCTTGAGAAATCAATTGAATTTTTAAGAAAAAAAGGAATTGCTAAAGCCTCAAAAAAAATGAGCAGAACGGCTTCAGATGGATTGTGCTTAGTTAAAGAAAGCGATGAAAATATTTCACTAATAGAAATAAATTGTGAAACAGATTTTGTTGCAAAAAATGAAGATTTTATAAAATTTAGTAAAGAAATTCTAGAGATAAGTTTTACTCAAAAATCAGATTTAGAAAAAATTAATAAATCAAAAATGAAAAATAATTCAACTGTAGAAAGTGCGCTTACTGATTTAATTGCTAAAATGGGTGAAAAAATAACAATTAGAAGATCAATTTTTTATAGCAACAAAGATGTTAATAATTATTTTTATATACATAACTCTGTAGGGAAAAATATCGGAAAAATTGTTTCTCTTGTTAAATTAAACAAAAATGACAATAACAACAAAGAATTGGGAAAAAAAATAGCAATGCATATATCAGCTTTAAGCCCATTAGCTATTGACAAAGATGGAATTAAAAAAGAGATTATTGATAAAGAAATGGAAATTATAAAAGCAGAATTAACAAATTCAGGGAAGCCGAAAGATATTATTGAAAAAATATCAAAAGGAAAAATTAATAAATTTATATCTGATAACACTTTATTAAATCAAATTTGGATAATGGATCCAAAAAAGAAAGTCTCAGATATATTAAAAGAGTCTTCTGAAAATAAAGAATTAAAAATATTAGATTTTATAAGATATAAAGTTGGCGAAGGAGTTTAATTTTTATGAGCTCAGAATTTAATGAAAAAAATTATTCATTAAAAATGGAAAAATCAATTCAATCTTTTAAGAAAGATATCTCTACATTACGCACTGGCAGAGCTAATGCTTCAATGCTTGATACAATAAAAGTAAATGTTTATGGTCAGCAGATGCCAATCAATCAGGTTGCAACTGTTAGTGTACCTGAAGCTAGAATGATATCGATACAAGTTTGGGACCAGTCAAACGTAGTCCATGTAGACAAGTCTTTAAAAGAGTCAGATTTAGGTATTAATCCACAGATCGATGGACAAATAGTTAGAATAAGAATTCCAGATTTAACTGAAGAAAGAAGAAAAGATTTAATAAAAGTACTTAAAGGAATGGGAGAAAAAAGCAAAGTTTCAATAAGAAACATTAGACGTGAGGCAAACGAAGAAATAAAAAAAATTCTCAAAGATAAGAAAATAAGTGAAGATGAGAATAAAAAATTAGAAAAAACCATCCAAAAAGAAACAGATGAAAATATTTCTAATATTGAAAAAATATTAGTTGAAAAAGAAAAAGAAATTCTACTAATATGAACACCTTAAACCATGTTGCTTTCATCATGGATGGTAATGGAAGATGGGGTTTAAAAAAAAAGAAAAGTAGAAATTTTGGTCACTTAGAAGGTGTTAAGACTGTCCAAAAAGTTGTTAAAATATCTTTACAAAAAAAAATTCCAATAATTTCATTTTATGTTTTTTCAAGTGAAAATTGGAAAAGACCCAAAAATGAAATAAATTTTCTATTCAATTTAATGAATATTTATTTTAAGAGAGAACTTAAAAACCTCATTAAAAATAATATAAGAATATTCATTAGCGGTAGAACTACTGGGCTTCCACTTAAAGTAAAAAAAATTTTAAAAGAGGTTTCAAAAAAAACAATTAAAAATAAAAAATTGATAATTAATTTGGCTATTAATTATGGTTCAAAAAATGAAATCATAGATGCAATTAAAAAGATTATTATAAAAAAAAGAGTAATTACTGAGGATAATATCAATAAAAATCTTTACTTTAATATTTCTCATCCAGATGTTTTAATAAGAACTGGTGGAAAAAAAAGATTAAGTAATTTTATGTTATGGCAACTTGCTTATGCAGAATTGTTTTTTACTGATAAATTATGGCCGGACTTTAATAAAAATGATTTCGATAAAATATTAAGAAAATATTATTCTATTAAAAGAAATTTTGGGGGTATTTAGTGAACTTAGAATTTAAAAAAAGATTAATGACAACATTGCTTTTAATTCCATCAATGATTTTAATGTACATCAATAGTTATTTTTTTATATTAGCAATTTTTATGATTTCTATGATTGCCATTCTTGAATTTATAAAACTAATGAGTCAAATATTTAAAAAAAAATCTTATTTAATTTTATTTTTTTCAATAGTAGCTTCAATTTATATATTATTGTTCTCAATAATATTTTATGATTTAAATACGTTATCAGAAGTAAATAATCTCAATAGTCTAAAGCGATATATTTGGTATATGCTTTTGACATGTATTGCATCTGATATAGGTGGTTATCTTATAGGAAAATCATTTAAAGGTCCTAAACTTACAAAATTAAGTCCTAACAAAACTATTTCTGGAAGTCTTGGATCATTTATTTTTTCAATAGTGTTATTATCTTTTCTTATGCTTATTGAAAATTCCTTTAACTTTTATATTATTTTGCTAGCATTTATAACTTCTTTGGGTTGTCAAGTTGGTGATATTTTCTTTTCTTTTTTAAAAAGGAAAGCCAAAGTTAAAGACACAGGAAATTTATTGCCAGGACATGGAGGTATTCTAGATAGAATTGATGGTATTTTATTTGGTATTCCATTTGGAATTTTAGGTATGTGGATTATATAATGAAAATTAAAATTTCAATTTTAGGATCTACAGGTTCAATTGGAAATTCAGTTCTTAATATAATTGATAAAAAACGAAAATTATTTTCAATAAGCACTTTATGTGCCGATAAAAATTATAAAAAAATTTTAAGTCAAATTAACAAATACAAACCTAAAAATTTCATCGTTAATGATAAAAAGATATTTATTAAGATAAAAAAAAAATTTAATAAAAAAAAAGTTAATATTATAAATTCTTATTACGATTTACCAAAAAAAAATAATAAAAATGATGTGACGATCTCTGCTATACCTGGAATTAGTGGTTTAGAGCCAACTATTTATTTTACAAAAAACAGTAAAAAGATTCTTTTAGCCAATAAAGAGTCTGTCATTTGTGGTTGGAATTTAATTAAAAAGGCAGCCAAAAAAAACAAAACTAAAATTATTCCAATAGACTCAGAACATTTTTCTATTATTAAACTCCTTGAAAATGGGAAACAAAGTGAGATTGATAAAATATTTATTACTGCATCGGGCGGTCCTTTTCTTAATCTTCCAATTGAAAAATTCAAAAATATTAAACCAAAAGATGCTGTTAAACATCCAAAATGGTCAATGGGGGAAAAAATTTCTATAGACTCAGCAACACTAATGAATAAAGTTTTAGAAATTTTTGAGGCTTATAAACTTTTCCCTTTCAATAAAAATAAATATAAAATAATAATTCATCCACAATCTTTAGTTCACGCCATTGTTAGTTATAAAAATGGTTTAAAAAAATTCTTATATCATGAACCTGATATGAAAATTCCTATCTTAAACGCAATTTTTGAAAATCAAAAAATTGACAAGAATTTTTTAAACCAGAATAAAAATTCAAAAATTTACAATTTAGATTTCTTTGAAGTAGATAAAAAAAAATTTCCTTCAATAAGTTTAATAAATAAAAAAGTACACAAATCAACTCCCATAATTATCAATGCGGCTAATGAAATATTTGTTGATCAGTTTTTAAAAAAGAATATTGATTTTAAATCAATTTATAACTATTTATGCCTAGTTTTAAACGATGAAAACTACATGAAATATGCTATAAAAACTTCTAACAATTTAAATGAGATAAAACTAATTGATACTTGGGCAAGAAATAAAGCTCTATCTTTGGTTAATAATAGAAAAAAAAACAATGTATAAATATCTAATATTCTTTTATTTTTTTTTTACTGCCTTAGTTCAAGCCGAAACTATTCAAAATTTAGAAGTCACTGGAAATAAAAGAATTAGTGCAGAAACAATTAAAGTATATGGTGATATCACATTAAACAAAGATTACTCAAAAACAGACTTAAACAATATTCTTAAAAGTTTATATGAAACTAATTTTTTTGAGAATGTAACAGTTCAGATTGTTAATGGAACGTTAAAAATTGTTGTTAAAGAATATCAAATAATAAATCAGATTGAAATTAAAGGTGAGGAAACAAAAAAAATAAAAGAAAAAATTTTTGATTTAATACAATTGAAAGATAAAAGTTCTTTTCGAAAAAGTGTTTTGACACAAGATATTGACATAATTAAAAGAGTTTACGGAGCCTTAGGCTTCAATTTTGTAGAAGTAGAAACTAAAATTGAAAAATTTAGTGATGATAGAGTAAATTTAATTTTTTTTGTTGAAAAGGGAAAAAAAACTGGAATTTCTAAAATTTATTTTATTGGAGACAAGAAGATAAAAGACAAGAGACTTAGAGATATTATTGTTTCAGAAGAAACCAAATTTTGGAAATTTTTATCAAAAAATGTAAATCTTAACAGTAGTAATATTGAATTAGATAAAAGATTATTAAAAAATTATTATAAATCTATTGGTTATTATGATGTGCAAATTATTTCCAGTAATGCAGAGGTAAGTCAAAAAAATTTAACTACTTTAACTTATAATATTAATGCAGGTAAAAGATACAGAATTAACAAAATAAGCACAGAAGTTAGCTCTGTATTAGATAAGAAAGTTTTTTTACCTTTAAATAGCGAATTTAAAAAAATTATCGGAAAATATTATTCTCCATTTAAAATAACAAAACTTTTAGAGGAATTAGACATATTAATTATCTCAAATGATTTGCAATTTGTTGAGCACTCTGTGAATGAGATTATTAGTGATGATGGAATCGAAATTAAAATTAATATTTTTGAAGGTACAAAAAAACTTGTAGAACGTATTAATATTAAAGGTAATACCATCACAAATGAGTCAGTTATAAGAGGAGAACTTTTATTAGACGAAGGAGATCCATATAATAAATTAAGATTAGAACAATCTATAGCTAAATTAAAAGCGAGAAATTTATTCGGCACAATTTCAAGAAATATTAAAGATGGCGAAAATAAAGATCAAAAAATAATTGATATTTCAATTGAGGAAAAAGCTACTGGTGAAATAAGTGCAGGGGCCGGAGTAGGAACAAGCGGAGGTTCTTTCCAATTTAATATTGTAGAAAATAATTGGCTTGGAGAAGGTATTTCAGTTGGAACTTATTTAGACGTTGATAAAAATTCATTAAGAGGAACTTTAAATGTAACACATCCAAATTATAATAACTCGGATAATGAGTTGAATTACTTTGTAAGCACTTCAGATAATGATTTTCCAGACTCGGGTTATACTAATAAAATATCTAGCTTAGGTATCGGAACTAAATTTGAACAATATAGAGACATTTACCTATCTCCCTCTTTAAGCTTTACTTATGATGATTTAAAAGTTGATTCTACAGCCTCAAAAGCTCTTGCTAAACAGTCAGGAACTTTTTCAGATCTTGCTTTTTCTTATGGATTACAATTAGATAAAAGAGATAGAGCATATATGCCTACAGATGGATTTGTTTCTCAATTTTCTCAAGCCATACCAGTTTATGCTGATGCGCCGTACTTTAAAAATACTTATACGATAAGTGGATATGAATCTTTTACTAAAAACGTAATAGGAGCAGTTAAATTTTATGCATCTACAATAACTGGACTTAATGATGAAGATGTAAGAATAAGCAAAAGAATATATCTTCCAAGACAAAGATTAAGAGGATTTAAGAATTTAGGCCCTAAAGATGGACAAGATTATGTTGGGGGAAATTATGCCGCTGCGTTAAATTTTGAGGCGGCTTTACCTTATTTTTTACCGGAGAGCACTAAAACAGACGTGGGACTATTTTTAGATTTCGGAAATATATGGAGTGTTGATTATGACAGCACTGTTGATGACTCTAATAAAATAAGATCTACCGCAGGAATCAATACTAGTTGGCTTTCACCAGTTGGGCCCATGTCTTTTACATTATCTACTAATATATCAAAGGCCACTACCGATGTAACTGAAGGATTTAACTTCAAGTTAGGAACAACATTTTAAAATGAAAAATTTAATTAAATATATTTTTATTAGTTTAGTCTCAATTAATATATTTTTAAATCCATTATATGCAGGCTCGCCTGCTTTTGTTGATTTTTCAAAAGTGTTAAATACAAGTACAGCAGGAGCTAAAGCTCAAGAGTTTTTAAAAAAAAAACTAGACTCAGAAGTTAATAAGTATAAAAAATTGGAAACAGACATAAGAAAAGAGGAGTCTCAAATAATTTCTCAAAAAAAACTAATTTCTAGTGAAGAATATCAAAAAAAAGTTAAATCTTTAAGAGATAAAGTGGCAAAAGTACAAAAAGATAAAAGAGAGAGTTTTAACAACATTGGAAAAATGAGAAACAAAGCAAAAGTAGATTTATTAAAGACTTTAAATCCAATTATAAAAAAATATATGGAAGAAAAAAAAATAAGATTAGTAATAGACAAGTCAAGTGTGCTGTTAGGAGATAGCACTTTAGATATTACTGAAGAAATTATCTCAATTTTAAATAAGGAACTAAAATCATTAAAACTTGATTAATGTCAAAAAATATCTTTTTTGAACAAAGAGGGCCATTTTTGATTAGTAAATTATTTCCTAATAATTTATTAAAAAAAGATTTTAGAATAAAAAATATCAAAACCCTTGATAAAGCCTCGAGTGGAGATTTAAGTTTTTTTGACTCAATCAATTATAAAGATGATGCAAAAAAAACAAAAGCTTTGTTTTGTATAACGACAGTAAAATTAGAAACTTATTTGCCTGAAAAATGTGAAAAAATTATTGTAAAAAATGTTTTATATGAATTGGCAAAAGTTACCTCAAAATTTTATCCAAAAGCAAATATTGACTATCCTGATTTAAGTTTAAAAAAACCTGAAAAAAAGAAATTTCAAGCTGTAAAATTTGGTAATAATGTTTTGATTGGAAAAAACGTTAAAATTGGTAAAAATTCAGTAATTGGAAACAATACGATTATTGAGTCAAATGTAAAAATTGGACAAAATTGTATAATTGGTTCCCAAATAATAATTAAAAATACACTAATTGGAGACAATGTGATTATTCAAGATGGTTGTAAAATTGGATCTAAAGGATTTGGATTTATTCCAATTAAAAAAAATAATTTTAAATTTCCTCATATAGGAAAAGTTATAATAGAAAATAATGTTGAAATTGCTAACTCATGTACAATCGATAGAGGATCAATAGATGATACTATAATTGGTGACAATACTTATTTAGATAATCAGGTTCATGTAGCACACAATGTTAAAATTGGAAGAAATTGTATGATAGCTGGCCAAGTAGGTTTTGCGGGTAGTACGGTTATAGGTGATAATGTTTCTATCGGTGGTCAAGCTGGAATTTCTGGGCATTTAAAAATTGGTGACAATGTAAAAATTGGAGGAGGAAGTGGTGTGGTCAAAAATATAAATGATAACTCAATAGTAATGGGTTATCCGGCAATGCCTTTAAAAGATTTTTTAAAAAAAAGGAAGACAGATGAGTAATTCGATAGATAAGAAAATAATTGAAAAATTATTACCTCATAGAGAACCTATGTTATTAATTGATAAATTAATAAATATTGTTCCATTAAAATCAGCTACGGCAATCATGTATGTAAAAAAAAATAGCTTTTATGTTCAGGGTCATTTTCCTGGCCAACCTGTTATGCCTGGAGTTCTTATTGTTGAGGCTTTTGGGCAGGCTGCAGCTGCTTTAACTGCACATGGTATTGACCCGAAAGAGTATGCTAACAAATTAGTTTACTTAATGGGTATAGATAAAGCTCGTTTTAGAAACCCTGTTATCCCTGATTGTGAATTACATTTGGAAATTCAAGCGATAAGGTCACACGGAAGAGTTTGGAAATATAAAGGAATTGCTAAAGTTAATGAAAAAAGAATGGCTGATGCTGAGTGGTCGGCGACAATTGTTGATAGAAAAGAATGATACACAAATCTAGCGTAATAGACACAAAAGCAAAAATTTCAAAAAATGTAAAAATTGGTCCTTTTTGCTATGTGGGACCTAATGTTGATATTCAAGAAAATGTTGAATTAATTTCAAATGTTCATATTGAAGGAAATACTAGAATTGGCAAGGGAACGAAAATTTTTCCATTTGCAAGCATTGGTACTCAGCCGCAAGACTTAAAATTTAAGGGAGAAAAAAACAGTCTTGAAATCGGAGAAAATAATTTAATAAGAGAATATGTAACTATTAATCCAGGTACAGAGGGAGGAGGATCCAAGACAATTATTGGAAATAATTGTTTATTTATGATTTCGTCTCATATTGCTCACGACTGCAAGATTGGAAACAAAGTAATAATTGCTAACAATGTTCCTTTAGGTGGTCATGTTACGATTGAAGACTCAGTTGTAATAGGAGGTAATTCTGCTGTCCAACAATTTACTAGGATAGGAAGACTTGCAATGATAGGAGGGATGACGGGTGTATTAAAAGATGTAATTCCATTTGGATTATCTATTGGCAACAGAAATTATTTACAAGGATTAAACTTAATAGGCCTTAGAAGACAAAAATACGAGAATCAAAAAATTATGGGTCTAGATAAGGCTTATAAAGAAATATTTTCTTCGAAAAATTTACATGAGAATCTTTCGAAAATTAATGGAGAGCATAAAGGAAATGAGCTCGTAAAAGAAGTAATTACTTTTATAGAGAAAGATAAAAAAAGACCTATCTGCTCACCACAAAGTTAGTATAATTATGATCGGTCTTATATTTGGTGAAACAGATTTCCCAAAAAAAATTTTAAAGAAAATAAGAAATAAAAAAAAATATTTAATAATTGATTTAACTTCAAAAAAATTTTTTAAAAAAGAGAAAAACTCCTATTCAGTTTCTTTGGGACAGTTTGGTAAAATTATTAAAATTTTAAAAGAAAATAAATGTAAAAAAGTTTTATTTGCTGGAAAAGTAAAAAAACCAAACTTATCAAAACTTCGATTAGATTTAAAGGGTATCTATTATATGCCAAGAATAATAAAAAAATCTAAACTTGGAGATGCCGCAATTTTAAAAGAAATAATAAATATTTTAAAGAAAGAAAGAATAAGAACTATTAGCTCACTAGCGTTCAACCCAGAACTAACTTTAAAAAGAAAAGGTAATTATTCAAAAATAAAACCTAATAGGGAGGATAAAATTGATATTAAAAAAGCCATTTTTACTCTAAATAAATCGGGGAAATATAATTTTAGTCAAGGTGTAGTAATTAGGAATAAAAAAGTTGTTGCTATTGAGGGAAGAGAAGGAACACAAATAATGCTTAAAAAATGCAAAAGTAAAAAAAATATTAACAAAGGTGTACTGGTCAAATTTCCGAAGAAAAAACAAGATCTAAAAATTGATTTACCAACAGTAGGATTAAAAACCTTTATTCAATGCAAGTTTGCTGGGCTTAAAGGAATAGTTTTAAAAAGTAATCGTAATGTTTTTTTAGAGAAAAATAAATGTATAAAATTTGCTAATAAAAATAAAATGTTTATTTTAATTACATGAAAAAAATATTTATTTTAACGGGCGAACCTTCTGGTGATAAGTTAGCGTTTAAAGTAATAAACAACTTAAGATATATTAATTCAAATATTAACTATTTATCTGTTGGAGGAGAAAATCTCAAATCGTTAGGTATTAAATCTATTTACGATTTAAAAGAAATTACATATTTAGGTTTTACAAACGTATTTTTTAATTTAATAAAAATTAATAAAAAGATTAATCAAACAGTGAAAGCTATAATAGAATACGATCCTGATATATTGTTTACTGTTGATAGTCCAGATTTTACTTTACGGGTGGCAGAAAAAGTAAAAAAAATAAATTCTAAAATTAAAACTATTCACTATGTAGCACCCCAAGTTTGGGTATGGAGAAAGGGTAGAATAAAAAAAATAAAAAATTTTATTGATCATATTTTATTATTATTTAATTTTGAAAAAAAATATTTTGAAAAAGAAAAAATGAGTTGCGAATTTGTAGGCCATCCTTTATTAGAAGATAAAGAGCGAATTAAAATTGATATTGATCAAATTATTGATAAAAAAAAATCTCTTATTTCAATTTTTGCTGGAAGCCGAAAATCAGAAATTAATATTTTAATGCCGATACTTCTAAATTTTGTAAAATTAATGAACAGTAAATACAATCATATTAATTATGTTTTTCATTCAACAATGGAACATTATCAGTTAATTCAATCCTTTATCAAATCTGAAAACTTATCTAATTGTGAAATTGTTAGTGATGATAAAATTAAATCACATATTCTACAAAAATCTATTTTTGCTGTAGCTAAATCAGGAACAGTATCATTAGAAATTTGTAATGCCAAAATACCCTCAATTATAATTTATAAAATGGGTTTCATAAATTTTTTAATAGTAAAAAGTCTTGTTACAACAAAATTTGCTAATATTATAAATTTTGCCGCAAACGAGGAAATTATACCAGAGTTACTTCAGTCTGACTGTAATTCAAAAAATATTTTTAAATATGTAAATAATTTTTTAGATAATCCCAATAAAATTGACGAACAAATAGAAAAAACTCAATTAATTTTGAATAAACTTAAAACTAAAAAATCTTCTTCAGAGTTAGCAAGCTTATCTTTGAATAAATTTTTATAATGTTAATTTATTACCACAATGATTGCCTATTAAAAAATAATGGCTCAAATCATCCAGAAAGAAAAGAAAGACTAGATATTGTTTTAAAATCAATTAATCAAATAAATGAATTCAAGATTTATTTAAAAGAAGCACCATTAGCAAAACAAGATGTAATTTCTTTAGTTCACCCTGAAAACCACATTAACAAAATATTTGCCAATATACCAAACTCCGGTTTAGTAGGTGTAGAAAAAGAGCCATATGCCGATACTATGCTTTGTCCAAACAGTAAAAATGCTATTTTAAGAGCATGCGGAGCTGGAATCGCAGCAGCAGACGAATTAATGATTAATAATAAAAGAATTTTTTGTGCAACTAGACCTCCAGGCCACCATGCTGAAACAAACAAAGCTATGGGTTTTTGTTTTATTAATAACGTTGCAGTAACTGCTAGATATTTAAAAAAAAAATATAATATAAATAAAATAGCAATAATTGATTTTGATGTACATCATGGAAATGGAACACAAGAAATTTTTTATAACGATGAAAATGTAGCATATGGTTCTTCACATGAATCTCCATTATTTCCCGGAACCGGTTCCGAAAAAGAAACTGGGGTTGGTAACATATTTAATGCCCCTATTAAAGCTGGCACAAAAGGAAAAGAATTCTTAAAGATATTTGAACAAAAAATTTTAAGTCCAATAGAAAAATTTAAACCAGAAATTATTTTAATATCTGCAGGTTTTGATGCTCATGAAAGAGATCCGCTTGCAAATATTAATTTGATATCAAGAGATTTTTATGAAATTACAAAAAAAATAGTTGAATTATCGAGAGTTCATTCAAAAGGAAGAGTAATTTCTTTCTTAGAGGGTGGATACGATCTTACAGCTTTATCAGAAAGTATTAAAGAACACTTAATAGCTTTAAATAATTAATTTTAAAAAAAAAATTCTTTACCGCCTTTTAAATAAGCACATTTTTCACAAGTTTTTTCTATTTCAGGAGCTTGGTCTAAATTTAAAACCTCTTTCATTTCAGTTAATTTGTCGTCTATCCACGATGTATTCACATGATAAGGAATAAGAGTTGTTTGAAAATTTATTTTATTATCAAATATGTTATTAGATTTGTCTCCGTTACAAACATAGAAATAAGATAAATCAGAAACATTAAAGTTCATTTTTCTTAAAATGTGCACGTAAATATCCATTTGTAGTTTGTAACTCAAATGCCATTCTGCATCTAAATAAGAAGCAACAGTTACAGGATAAGATGATGATTGAGCCTTGTAATCTACTACTATTAATTTCTTTTCTTTTATATCAAACCAAATGTCGTCTATACCGCCATGAATAATTAAATTTGTTTTTTTATCAAGATATGAAATTCCACCTTTTAAAGAATTTCTCCAAGTATTCAGATCTTTATGTTTATATGGAACAAAATTTAAATTATGCTTAATCATAATCGGGTGTGGTCTTTGTTTTTCTCTATATTGATCAAATTCTTTTTTTAATAATTCATCGACAGCAACATTGAGTGCCCATCCTGGCATAGAAGGTTCCTTTAAACCTTTGACACGATCTAGAAAAAAACATCTTTTACAACTTAAAAAGTTAAAAAATTTTGATCTACTTATCTTGAAAGGTACATTAGATTTTTTATCATAAATTGAATTTTTTCTTACTCTAAAAGACTTTGCATCTCTCATTAAATATTACTTAATCTTTTTATAATTTCAGATTTTTCAAGTGACAAAATCACATCATATAATCCTGGGCCATATCTTGAACCAACCAAAGCTATTCTTAGTGGCTGACCAACCCCTTTGAAATTAGTTTTATACTTAGTAATCAATAATTTAATAATTGGCTCAAGTGTTTCCCTCGATAGAGAGTCTAGTTTTTCATACTCTTTGATAAAATCTTTAATGATTTTTAAGGATAAATCGTCGATAAGCTTTTTATCTTCATTTCCAATTTCTATTTTATCTTTAATTATATATTGGGCATTATTCCATATATCTTCAAGAGTTTTTGCTTTATTTTTTAAAAAATTCATTGATCTTAAAAGAGCTGGCTCTTTTAAATCTTCCAATTTTTTTTTATATTTAGAAACATATTTTTTAAAGATATTAAACAAATCTTTCTCATCCAATGTTTTAATATATGTTTCATTAATAGAATAAATTCTAGACATATCGAGTTTAGAAGGAGACTTTCCTACACCTTTTAAATCAAATAAATCAATACTTTCTTGTTTAGTAAATATTTCTTTGTCTTTATAAGACCAGCCTAATCTTAATAAATAATTTCTTAAGGCATCAGAAATAATCCCAATCTTAATATAGTCTTCAAGTGTAGAGGCATTGTCTCTCTTAGATAATTTTTTTCCTTGCTCGCTATGAATTAATGGTATGTGCGCAAACTTAGGAACGTCCCACTCCATTGCTTCGTAAATTTGCTTTTGTTTAAATGAGTTGATCATATGATCATCGCCTCTTATTACATGAGTAATTTTCATTTCATGATCGTCTACGGTTGCAGATAATTGATAAGTAGGAGATTTATCTTGTCTTAGAATTATAAAATCTTCAATTGTGGAATTTGAAATATTTCTATCTCCTTGAACTAAATCTTTAATTATTGTATTCCCTGAAATTTTACTTTTAAATCTTATGACAGGTTTTGACTCTTGCGGAATTTTTAAATCTTTGGCATCTCTCCATTTTCTATTATAGATGTAAGGAATACCTTGTTTTTTACATTTTTCTTTTTGTTCATTGATTTCTTCTTCAGAGCAATAACATCTATAAGCAAAACCTTTTTTAAGAAGTTCTTCTGCAACAAAAATGTGCTTTGAAATATTTTTCGATTGAATATATTCTTCTCCATCATGTTCTATTCCGAGCCATTTTAAAGATGATATAATTTGTTTCTTAAATTCTTCTTTAGATCTCTCTTTATCTGTGTCTTCAATTCTTAAAAAATATTTCCCTTTATTTTTTTTTGATAACAACCAATTAAACAAAGCTGTTCTTACACCACCAATATGAAGAGGGCCGGTAGGAGAGGGAGCGAACCTACAAATAAAAGACATTTAATTTATTTAGACTATTTTAGTGAAAGTTTCTATATAAAGAAACAAGTTTTCCTTGAATTTTTATTCTATTAGCAGCATAAATTTTTGTATCGTAATTTTTATTTGCTGCTTCTAGGGCTATTGTATTTCCTTTTTTTCGTATTCTTTTTAAAGTAGCTTCTTGTTCATCTATTAAAACAACAGCTATTTCACCGTTATCAGCATTGGAAGCTTTTTTAACTATTACAGTATCTCCATCGTTAATTCCAGCCTCAATCATTGAGTCACCTTTAATTTTGAGACCAAAGTGCTCTCCGTTTTTTTCTAAATCTTCAGGTAAAGAAATTTTATCAACTTCTTGTTGTATTGCTTCAATTGGCGTTCCTGCAGCAATACTACCAAGCACGGATATTTTGCTAGAATTAGATTTACTTTTGTCTAACCCTCCTTTTATTATACTAGGAGTGAAGGAATTAAAAATATCATTAGCACTTGCGTTTTCTGGAAGTTTAATTACTTCTAATGCTCTTGCTTTATGAGCAAGTCTTTTTACAAAACCTCTTTCTTCTAGAGCTGAAATCAATCTATGTATTCCTGATTTCGACTTAAGGTTGAGTGAATTTTTCATTTCCTCGTAAGATGGAGAAATTCCAGATGATCTTATTTTTTTATTAATAAAAATTAATAAGTTTTTTTGTTTTTTTGTAAGCATAGAACAAACCTCGTACATCTATGTTCTATAAA
>MDTB01071968.1_pt1 | contig 21355 bp, 20 predicted proteins | sample 811161 | NCBI WGS metagenome assembly MDTB01 (sample SAMN05326650, study PRJNA326480) | marine metagenome | isolation source: seawater | place: Mediterranean Sea | collected 2009
GTATCGCAAATGCTCTTTTTGAACATTTATCAGCTAAACTACCGATATCAAGATTACAGAGAGACTTAACAGATTCAACAGTTTTAAGAAATATTGGTGTTCCATTAGCTCATTCTAGCATTGCATTTAAATCATTATTGAAAGGTTTAGACAAACTTATTTTAAACGAGGCAAACATAACAAAAGAACTAAATGAAAACTGGGCAGTTGTCTCTGAAGGAATACAAACAATTTTAAGAAGAGAGGGGTACCCAAAGCCCTACGAAGCACTAAAGGGACTTACAAGAACTAATTCTGAAATAACTGAAAAAAGTATTTCAGAGTTTATAGATACATTACATATAAGTGATGAAATAAAAACAGAACTTAAAAAGATCACACCATTAAATTATACTGGTATATAGATAAAATATTCTAAAAAGTATTTAATAAGTGTACTAATAATATTAGGTCTTAGCAATTGCTGTTTTATTAATTTTAAATTTTGAATTACCCCCCTCTGCTTGAACAAGAAATGTATCTTGTTGAACTTCCAATACTTTTGCGTGAATTCCACCAATAGTTAACACCTTATCTCCTTTTTTAATTTCAGAACGAAATTTAGCTTCTTCTTTTTGTTTCTTTATTTGAGGACGTATCATGAAAAAATACATGATAAGTACAATTAAAATTAGAGGCATAAAGTTCATTATACTGCTATTCGCTGAGGCTTGTAATAAAATTATTTGCATTTTATTCTTTGTTTACATTTACCATTCCTTTAACTATAAGTACTTGCTGACTTGGAACTACATTAGTTGTTAATGTTATTCGCTTATTTTGTTGTCCTTTTTTACCTTTACTATCAAATTTCACATCAATTACTCCTTTTTCACCAGGTGGAATAGGAGCTCTTGGCCATTCAGGTACTGTACAACCACAAGATCCTTTAGCATTAGAAATAATAAGAGGGTCCTTACCAGTATTGGTAAATTCAAACGAATGTTCTACGACATCTCCTTGATTAATTTCACCAAAATCCCATTCATCAAGGTCAAAATTCATTTGAGCATCACTTGGCATATCTACTTGATCTATACTTAACGGGGTAATTTTATTTTCCTTAGCTGCGTCTATTTTTCTTACATCTATTTTATCAATAGCACTTTGATCACAGGAAAAACAAATGATTGCAAATAATACAACTAAAATTAAATTTTTCATCTTTTCTTTTTTTTATGAACAAATATAAACTTATTCAAGTAAGCCCCTTCCTAATTTTATTAACTTCCCCTCTTTCTTAAAACGAATTACTAATTTATCTATGATGCCATTAATAAAAAATTTACTTTTTAAACTTGAATAGTCTTTTGATAATTCAATGTATTCATTCATTGTAACTTTTACAGGAATTGAATCAAAATTTAATAATTCAGTAATCGCCATCTGCATTAATAACTGATCCATATCAGATATTCTTTCCTCATCCCAATTACTAGCAGTTTCAACAATATACTTTTTATATACTGATGAATTTTGAAGGGTCAAATTAAGTAAATTAAAAGCATATTTTTTATCATCTTCGTTTTTAAAAATAGGCAATAATTTAAAATTAGATTTGCTCATATCTTTTAATGACTTTAAAGTTTTTATCACAGATAAATTGGCTATAAAAAAATCGTCGTGCCAATAAATACTCTTTTCTTCCAAAAAAGAGTGTAAATTTTCATTTGGTGCAATAAATTCTTTAAACAAATCAATAACAAATTTACGATCAGCCAAAAATGAAGATTCAGAATCTGATAAATATTTTTGATATATCTTAGATTCCTGAATTTGCAATAATAGTTTTACCTGAATTTCTGGGTCATCATTCCAAAAAGATCCTGAAGTATTAATTTTATCAATAAGGAACTTATTTTTAGATAATAGCACAAGAACTTTATTATTTATAAATTTCCCATGTTGCCCCATATCTTTATTAGATGGAAGTAACTTATTTTTACTTATTTCCATCTTTTCTTGAGCGATATTTTTTAAATTCACTAAAAGTAGTATCAAATGAATATAAAGTAAATATGTAAACTCCATACTCTTTTTTAATTCTTGAGAACAGACCTTTATATCTTTACTTTCTGAATGAAAAAAAGCATAAATAAGTTGAAGAACTTTAATCCGAATATGTCTTCTATTTATCATAAAATGTTTATTAACATCGTAAAAAAAAATCAAACTACTAGAATGAAAACAAAGATAGAATTTCCTACCAATAAACAATTTGAAATCTAATTATTGATTTGTCTTTTAATACAAAAAAAATAAATTGCTTACAGCCACTATTTTATGTAACAAAATCAATATTTATTAACTAAGAAATGTATTTTTGATACAGCAAAATAATCTTTTATAATCCATAAATAATTATTCTACTAAATATGATTTATGAAATCATTACTACATCTCAATAAATATTTTTGGAAGTACCGATACAGATTCATTTTGGGTTTATTTTTTATAGTAACCTCAAATATTTTTGGGCTATACCCCCCAATATTTATTGGTGAAGTATTTAATATTATTACTGATTCATTATCAGAAAAAATACCCTCAAACAGTTCCCAAAAAATAATCAGAAATCAATTAATTTATCATGCATTTCTAGTTTTATCTTTTGCTACATGCAAAGGACTATTTATGTTTTTGATGCGACAAACAATTATTGTAATGTCAAGATTAATAGAGTATGATTTAAAAAATGAAATATACAATCACTATCAAAAACTTAGTATTTCATTCTATAAAAGAAACAAAACTGGCGACTTAATGAATCGAATCAGTGAAGATGTGAGTAGAGTTAGAATGTTTATCGGACCAGCTATTCTCTATGCAACTAACCTAATTGTTAGCATCTCTCTGATCATTCCAAAAATGTCTAGTATAAGCCCAAAACTAACACTTTATGCACTAAGTCCTCTTCCATTTTTGGTGATTGCAATTTATAAAGTAAGTAGCATAATGAATCAAAAAAGTGAAAGTGTACAAAGACAATTATCTGTTCTATCTAGCATAAGTCAAGAAACATTTTCTGGGATTCGGGTTATAAAATCTTATGTACAAGAACATTTTGCCCAATATCAATTTATGCAGGCAGCTGAAGAGTATAAGAGAAAAAATTTAGACCTTGTAAGTGTCAATGCATTATTCTTCCCATTAATGATTCTGCTTATTGGATTGAGCACATTATTTACTATTTATATTGGTGGTTTAGAAGCTATAGAAGGAAATATACAAGTTGGTGACATAGCAACATTCATTATTTATGTAAATATGCTAACATGGCCAGTCGCTTCTATAGGGTGGGTTACTTCTATTGCCCAAAGATCAGCTGCCTCTCAAACAAGGATAAATGAATTTTTAAATGAGAAACCAGAAATTGAAAATACAAAAAATAAAGCCTGTAAAATAGAAGGAAATATTGTATTTAATAAAGTTTCCTACACATATCCTGATACAGGAATTAAAGCATTAAGTAATATTTCTTTCACTCTAAAAGAAGGTGAAACCATAGGGATTATTGGCTCCATTGGTTCTGGAAAGAGTACCCTAGCAGATATAATATGCAGAATTATTGATCCAGATTCAGGAACAATTAGTATTGGGGAACAAAATATAAAAGACATAAATTTAAACAACCTAAGAAACTCTATAGGATATGTTCCTCAAGAAGCTTTTTTATTCTCTGATTCAATCTATAATAATATTGCATTTGGAAAAGTAAAATGTACAAATAACGAAGTAATTAATGCAGCTGAAAATGCTCTCATATTAGATAATATATTAAAGTTTAAAGATCAATTTAAAACTGTAATTGGTGAGCGAGGGATTACTTTATCTGGTGGTCAAAAACAAAGAATATCTATAGCAAGAGGATTCATACGAAACCCACAAATACTTCTACTTGATGATTGCTTATCTGCTGTAGACTCAGAAACAGAAAAATCCATCCTTGATAACATAAAAAATAGATTCCAAGATAAATCGTGTATTATTATTTCACACAGAGCATCAACCATAAAACATGCAGATCAAATTATCGTACTACAAAATGGAGAAATTATTGAACAGGGCAATCATGATTCATTAATGAAATTGAATGGTGAATATTCACTTATTTACCAAAAGCAATACAGTAAATCTATATACAGATAGACGTTTTTACGATTTTTACTTTCATTTAAGAATTATTTTTGCAAAATTTGGGAAACAAAAGCAAAACTATGGAAGGATACGATAGCAAATCGCAGGAAATCTTCTCAAAGATATTGAGAGCAGGACGAAGAACTTATTTTTTTGATGTAAGAGCTACCCGAGCAGATGATTATTATTTAACAATTACTGAAAGTAAGAAGCATACTAATGAGGATGGTTCTTCATTTTATAAAAAACACAAAATATATCTTTATAAAGAAGATTTTAGTCGTTTTAAAGAAATTTTTGATGATGTAACAAAATACATCATTGATGAAAAAGGTGAAGATATTATTTCAGATTTTGACTCTAAAGAGAATAAAAATGAAGAGCATAAATCTGAAGATAATAAGAAAGACAATTCAGACTCCTCTTTTACTGATATAGAATTTGAAGACATTTAGGGAGAAAAATCCTAAACTCATTGAATAAGTAATCTGAATTAATAATTTGTTTTCAGTTCTTTTTTTAACATAGTTAATGCTTCATCAATAAGCCATTTTTCTTCTTCTTTTGCAGCTTCTATGATCAACTTTCCTAACTCTATTGCATCAGAATCTGGAGCTACTGATCGTACTTGGTGATTAATAACTCCTATTAACTGATTCTTTGCTTGTTGAATCATTTCCCATACTTCATCAGAAACGTAAACCTGTTGAGACATATTGTGATCGTATTCAGTTCTAATGGTTTTTATAATTCCTGCATGTAAAGAGATAGATTTCATAGCAGGTTGCTGAACTCTTAAGATTAAATTTGTTGGTTGCATTCGCTCTAACAACAATGCCAATCTTTCATACGCCTGCATTCTAAGAGGAATCATCTCTTTTGCTATTGACTTTTTATATTCATAAACACGTCTTTTGTGATCATGATTGAGTACTTTATTTAACATATAAATTGTAATCATCATCACCAGTATAGCGGGAAGAATAAAATTTAGATTAGATAAAAAATAATCCATATAAATAATTTTTAGCTAAAATAGCAAATAGCTATAACAATACAGAAATTTTCACCCCTTCATCAGATACAATCAAATGCCCATGAAAAGCATTCTACTAAATTTCTTTACATATATTTGCTGTAAATAAAACATAACATCCAATACATTCCAAAAACATGAATCTATTATCAGATCGAATTCTAAATTTAGAAGAATCGCAAACCATAGCTATGGCTAGAAAGAGCCGTGAATTAATTGAAAATGGAGTAGACATTATATCACTAAGTTTGGGAGAGCCAGATTTTGACACACCTGAGTTTATTAAAGAAGCTGCTAAAAAAGCAATAGACAATAATTTTTCACACTACACACCAGTTCCAGGTTTACAATCTTTAAGAAATGCCATTTCAACTAAATTTAAAAGAGATAATAATTTACACTATCTATCAGATCAAATTGTTGCATCTACTGGTGCAAAACAATCTCTTGCTCAAATATTAATGACAATTGTAAATCCAGGAGATGAAGTAATTGTTCCAGCACCATATTGGGTGAGTTATTATCAAATGGTAAAAATGGCAGAAGGAAATCCAATAATTATTGAATCAACAGTTGAAGCAAACTTTAAAGTCAGTGCTAAACAAGTTGAAGATGTAATTACATCTAAAACTAAAGCATTTTTATTTAGTACACCTTGCAACCCTACAGGATCCGTATACACTAGAGATGAATTAGCTGAATTAGTAAAAGTATTTGAAAAACATCCAGAAATAATTATCATTTCTGATGAGATTTATGAACATATCAATTTTATGGAAGAGCATGTTAGTATTGGTCAATTTAAATCTATTAGCGAACGAGTTGTTACTGTAAATGGCGTATCTAAAGGTTTTGCAATGACAGGATGGAGAGTTGGATATTTAGGTGCACCAAAATGGCTGGCTAGTGCATGCACTAAAATGCAAGGACAAACAACTTCAGCAACATGCTCAATAGCTCAAAAAGCTACAGAAGCGGCAATTTTAAAAGATCCTAGTTGTACAAAAGAAATGCAATCTGCATTTCTTAGAAGAAGAGATTTAATAATTTCTAAACTACAAGAAATTGATGGACTAAAACTTAGCATTCCACAGGGAGCTTTTTATGTATTTCCAGATATATCTTCATACTTTGGGAAATCTTTTAATAACACTAAAATTAATAACGCTAATGATCTTTGCATTTACTTATTAAACGAAGCAAATGTAGCTACAGTTACCGGGGAAGCTTTTGGCTCGCCAAAATGTATTCGAATTTCTTATGCAGCAGCAGATGAAAAACTTATTCAAGCTGTAAATAGAATCAAAAAAGCCCTAGAAAAATTAATCTAAATAGCTCTATATTAGTTACTTCATATAATAGTTTTTTTGTTCATTTGTACAGATTGTAATCGACTTAATTTAGTTAACATACTAATATTTTAGGCAAAAAATAAACTTTATGGATTCCATGGTCGACATTTTAAATCTTTTTGACTCAAAGCAAGTACTAATTATCGGAGATGCTATGATTGACTCATATATGTGGGGTAATGTTGAAAGAATGTCTCCTGAAGCTCCAGTTCCTATAGTCAACATCACAAAAATAGAAAGTAGATTAGGAGGAGCAGCTAATGTTGCATTAAATATAAAATCACTTGGAGCAGAGCCAATACTATTTTCAACTATTGGAGATGATCAAAATGGAGATTTGTTCCTTAACTTAATGAAAAAAGAAAATATAAACTGTGAAGGAATTCAAAGAATAAAAAATAGAGGAACAACAATTAAAACAAGAATTATATCGGAAAACAAACACCTTTTAAGAGTTGATGAAGAAGAAACTTACGATCTCAATGATGATATCATCATTGAAAAATTAGAGAATATAATTTTGAATCATCCAATTGATGTCATTATTTTTCAAGATTACAATAAAGGACTACTCTATAGAAAACTAATTGAAAAAGGAATAGATGCCTCAAAAAAAATGGGCATACCAACCATAGTTGATCCAAAAAAACAAAACTTCTTTGCATATAAAGGAGTAACTATTTTTAAACCTAACCTGAAAGAAATTAAAGAGGGACTAAATGTAGATTTTGAGCCAAATTCAGAGGCTGAACTATCTAAATATGTACAACTTTTGAGAGATAAAATTAAAGCCAAAAACATTTTACTTACCCTTTCAGAAAATGGAATGTATATTCAAAATAGTCAAAAAAAAATCCATCAAAAAGCCCACAAAAGAAATATTGTTGATGTTTCTGGTGCTGGAGATACAGTTGTTTCTATTGCTGCATTATCCTTAGCATGTAATCTTAAAAATGAAGTATTAGTAAAAATTGCTAATTTAGCTGGTGGTTTAGTTTGCGAAAAAGTAGGTGTTGTCCCCATTCAAAAACAAGATTTACTAAAAGCTAGCATCTAGTAATATAAAAGACTATATGTCGATACAATCCATACGAGAAAAAATAAACCTTTCCCTATACGACAGTAAAGATCGTGTTCTAAAACTTTTCAAAGTAGGAAGTTTTATTATTGCTTCGATAATTATATCACTGCTTATTTATCAATTTGGATTTAATCTAAGTATTGAAACACGTAATTTTATTATTCTTGCAATTAAAACTAGTTTTATATTCTATATACTAAAGTACCTAACCAGCTTACTTTACTCCTATAATCCTATTAAATTTCTCAAAAAATCTTGGTTTGAAGGGACTCTATTAATACTAATTCTTGGAAATGGAATATCACGCTTTTTTGTTGAAGACTCTATGCTTCAATGGATTGGAATCCAATTAGAACTTTTTAATCTAGAGAATTTTTACATCCTATTCATACAATTTTATTTCTTCATCTTAGTGGGAGTTCAACTTAGTAAAGCAAGTACCGAAATCTCTCTTGGTAAAATAAGTCCCCAAAGATTATTAATTCTTTCATTTGTTATACTTATACTATTTGGAACAGGCTTATTAATGATGCCTGAAATGACTAAGAATATAGGTTCAATGCCCTTTAATGATGCACTTTTTACATCTATAAGTGCAAGCTGTGTTACAGGATTAATTGTGGTTGATACTGCAACATATTTTACGCAAAAAGGACATATTATATTGATGCTATTAATTCAATTAGGGGGATTAAACATTCTATCCTTTGCAACATTATTTACTATTTTCTCAAATAGAGGAATGGGCATAAAACATCAAACAGTGCTTCAAGAAAATTTCAGTGCAGATTCTTTACTCAGTAGTAAAGGTTTACTTAGAAAAATTTTCATCTTCAGTTTTATTATTGAAATAATAGGTATTATACTAATCTACTTTTCATGGAATCCACAAATCAAATTCCAGCATCTCGAAGAACAACTCTTTTATTCGATTTTTCATTCTGTGTCAGCATTCAATAATGCAGGCTTTACATTATTTACTGATGGCCTTTATAATTCACTTATTCAGGATTCATTTAACTTGCATATTATTATTGCATTCTTGATTTTATTAGGTGCCATTGGATTCCCAGTAATTGAAGATATATTGAGTATAAAACGTATAAAAAGAACCTTCGTAAATGCTAAATTGGGACTTAAATTAAACACTAGAATTTCTTTATATACTTCAATTATTTTAGTCATTTTCGGGATGATGATGTTCTATTTCCTTGAACAAAAAAATAGCTTAAATAATATGTCTATTTATGCACAACTTACAACATCCTTCTTCCAATCTGTTACTAGAACGGCAGGATTTAATACGGTAGATATTTCCGTTTTAGGAACTCCTATGTTGATTATATTTATATTTCTAATGTTTATTGGGGGAGCTCCGGGTTCTTTTGCAGGAGGTATTAAAACCTCTACATTTTCGTTAATTATATACTCTACATTAAATACGATTACTAGAAAGAAAAAAATTGAAATTGGAAAGAGAACAATTTCAACTAAACTTCTTCATAAGGCATTCTCTATATTTCTATTTGCAAGCTCAGCTATATTTATTGCCATATTTATATTGAGTATTACAGATAGTGAAAAAGGATTAATGCCAATTGCTTTTGAAGCAGTTTCTGCATTCTCTACTGTTGGATTATCAACTGGAATAACAGCTGATTTATCTTTTCCAGGTAAAATAGTTATTATGACATGTATGTTTATTGGAAGAATTGGAACACTTACCTTAGCCTTTGCATTGAGTAATAAAATAAAATCATATAATTACGAATACCCAAAAGCACACATTAGTATTGGATAAATTCAAGTAAATCAACCTCATTATTATCTCCAAAAGCTACAATTTAATTTATTATGTTTGATACATGAATAAATTACTCGTGTCTATTGTGTTTTTATTAACAAACTTATGTTATGCTCAGATTCCTGAAAACACGTTGTATAATGGGGCTCAAATTCCTACTCAATTATTAGATGAAATAATACTTAACAATCTTAATTTAAGTAGTGATGAATATTGGGCATTTAAACAAGTTGAAAAAAAAGTACATAAAGTATATCCCTACGCTATAAAAAGTAAAAAACAACTTCATGAAATTGAAGACGACCTTAATTATACTGATTCTAAAAGAGAAAAAAGAAAAATTTCAAAACTTCATTCTTCATGGTTGCAAAATCATTTTTCTGAGGATCTAAAGAAACTTACTCGTTCTGAAGGAAGAATTCTCATAAAACTTATTTATTACGAAACAGGAATGAGTTGCTATGATCTCATTAAGAAATATAGAAAAGGTGTAAACGCAATACTTTGGCAAGGAATTGCAAAATTATATGATGGAGATCTTAAAGCAATTCTTCAACCTAAAATAAATAAAGAAGACCTCTGGATAGAATATATCGTAAAAAGAAATAAACTATCAATATAATGACTGAGAAAAGTAAAAAACTTAAACGAATAAATAAATTTTTGAGTGAAGTTGGATACTGTTCTAGGAGAGCAGCTGATGTTTTAATTGAAGAACAAAGAGTTACTATAAATGGTGTTGTTCCGGAAAAAGGAACAAAAATAGGAGTTGAAGATAAGGTATGTGTTGATGGTATTTTGATTAGACGGGAAAAAGAAAAACATGTTTATATCGCTTTAAATAAACCTAGAGGAATTGTCTGTACAACGGATGTAAAATCTGAAAAAAATAATATTGTAGACTATATAGCTCATCCACAAAGAATATTCCCTATTGGACGACTAGATAAAGCAAGCGAGGGACTTATCTTATTAACTAGTGATGGAGACATCGTTAATAAAATATTACGAGCAAGAAACAACCACGAAAAAGTTTATGAAGTAAGAGTTAATAAACCAATTACAAAATCTTTTTTAGAAAAAATGTCAAATGGAATACCAATATTAAATACAGTAACAAAAAAATGTAAAGTAGAACATATCAGTAAATTTTATTTTAAAATAACCCTTACAGAAGGACTTAATAGGCAAATACGAAGAATGTGTGCTTACTTAAATTATGAAGTCTATAAACTAAAAAGAATTCGAATAATGAACATTCAACTTGACACTAAATACGGAGAATGGAGAAATCTATCTAGTGAAGAAATTAAAAAAATTAAACTCTTAGTAAAAGATTCTCATAAAACTTATGACAAAAATATCTAACTAGACAAATAATAAAAACCAATTTAAAGTATATATATCTATTAAATTCAATTTATAACAGTATATTTGCATTTTAAATTTACAAATTACACTATGAACAAAGGAACAGTAAAGTTCTTCAATGAGTCCAAAGGTTTTGGATTTATTGTAGAAGATGAGTCAGAGAAAGAGTACTTCGTACATGCAACTGGCTTAATTGATCAAATTAACGAAGGAGACTCAGTTGAATTCGAATTATCTGAGGGTAGAAAAGGTCTTAACGCAGTAAATGTTAAACTTGCCTAATCCAATCTCTTATTAAATTTTGAATAGCCTATCATAAATGATAGGCTATTTTTTTTTATAAATATTTCTATAGTTCAACTACCTTTATTAAAATTTCAGAAACTTATTATAATGTCAAAATACATTAAATCTAGAGATTTTTTTAAGTATAATAAGACCAGCAATAAAATAAAATCACATCCCATTATTATCTGTTGGAAGCTAAACACTCCAAATAATTTAGGTAATATTTTAAGAATTGCTGATAATATGGCTTGTGAAAAAGTAATTTTTGTAGATGATAATCCTAATTTTAATGAACGAAATATAAAAAAAACAGCACAAATTAGTTTTGATGCTATGGATTGGCTGTTTTGCTCCCCTAAAGATTTTGAAAAACATCTACCCAGAGATTATCATCGAATTGCAATAGAGACATCTGAATACTCATCTGATGTTTATACATCTGTGTTACCTGAAAAATCTGCTCTTTTTGTTGGAAATGAAAAAATTGGTTTAGATCAGCATATTTTAGACACTTGTAAAACATGTATTTACATCCCTATGAAAGGCCATAATAAATCTATGAACGTTAGTCATGCACTCACACTTGTTCTTGGAGAATGGCTTAGTCAAAATTATTATCGATAAAATGATTAATAAAATCTAACGTAGGCTGTTTGACTTAGGTCTACCACCTCTATATTTCTGGCATGCCATTGATCTTTAAAATATTCCCTATTTTTCCTACTCATACTGGGATCTAGAAGAACTACAGATGGTGAAAAAGAATCATCTAGATTGGGTACATCTCTACGAAAAGACCTCTGAATTAATACAGATACATCCATACAAGTATTCTTATTTAATTTTTCATTATTGATAACAACTATATTCTCACCAAATAGATTCACAAAACCTTCTTTAATATTACAAAATTCATTTTGATATTCTTGCCTAAAAAATATGGTATCACTACAGGTAATAGCATGCATCAGGGAATAATTTCCTAATAAATATGAATCGCTTATATCATCTTCTGTAAAAAGAACTTGTTCGTTATTTGCTATAATAGAAATAAGTAAAGATTTTTTGGAAGCATTTACGAATAGTTCACGTCGAGATGGGTATCGAAAGTAATAGAAAATACATAAGCCAATTAATAAATAGCAGTAAATTACGCGTATAAAGGGATATTTTTTTTCAAAAATCACCAAACAAATCAGTAGTAACAATCCATAATAATAAAATAATTCATGTATTGTTATATATAAATCAATTTTTGAAAATGAATACTGCTCAATTAGAGACAAAAACCTAAGAAGAAAATCAAAAGAACAATCCACTAAAAAATCCATAAAATGGAATTGAATACCTATTAAGACAAAAAAAAGATAGACTACACTCAAATACAGCAAAAATACAATGATTGGTAAAACAAATATATTAGCCCATAAAAATTAAGGTGGAAATGCATGAAAATAATAAGCAGAAAGAATCCCTGTACTTAATTGAGCAGAAATAGAGATAAATGCCAGACCTAAGATCATTTTTACTAAAACATATTTACTGATTAAATATTTCTTAAAAAATTGATAGAAATATAAAATCCCAAATACTGCTATATACGATAATTGAAAGCCAATATCATAAAGTAAATTTGAATTATAAATTAATAATGTCAAAGCAGAAATACATACTATATTAAAAGAGCTTGTACTTCTATTTAAAGCCAAACTAATGGAATAAAAAAGAAACATCAATGAAGCTCTAAGTACAGAGGGACTTAAGCCTGTCAGTATTGCATAAAAAAATATGATCAATACTAATATCAAGGATTGAAGCCTTGGTTTGTATTTTAAAATATGGCTTAATAAAAAAGCAAATATTCCATAAATTAAGCTAATATGCAATCCGCTTAGAGCCAAAGTATGTCCCAATCCTAAATTTGAAAACTGCTGACTTATATCTTTACTTAGCCCCCGTTTATTTCCCAAAACCAGTGCGGATATAATTTGCTTAGTAGTATGACTTAAATTTTTATTATTTATTAATTCAAGACATCTAGATTGTATTTTTCTAATTTTATAAAAATAATTATCTATCCTTTCAAGAAAAATAACATCTCCTTCTTGCATCCAAATCTTTGCGCTTATCCCTTTTAATTTCCAATAATTGAATGAATCAAATAAAGCAGGATGCTTTTGGGTGGGAATAACATCCCAATATATACTACAATAAATCAGATCACCAGGGTAATAATGATTGGTAGAAAACTGTTTTTTTTGTATAAACACACAGTCTACATCAATTAGATTTAAAGTGTCTTGATAAATACCTTTAAGTTCAGCAATATATTTATATTGATAATCTGATTCCTTGTAGCGGTCTTTTATCTTTAATAATACCTTATGCTGCTGATGATGATACTTATGAAATTTTTTGTCACAAGAAGAATTATAATTGAATGCTTTTACAATACAAAACATTATCAATATGAGTAATGTGCTTTCAATGTATTTATTGAATATTTTATGACTTAAATAGAACTTTAAAAATAATATAGAAAGGGTAAGTATAAGGTAATAATTATATTGTAAGCTTATATCAATATTTGGATAAATAAGAATACAAATTATCCATAACAACAATATTTTAAAACTTGGATAAATTATAAATATATTTATATAAATATATTAATAATATATGTTATAAAATATTGTATTGAATAGAAATAGTATTAAAAAATGGCTTAAAATATAATCTAAAAAGTGATATAGAATTATATCAACCCTGCCTTATCGAGAGATTGTTGCATTATTCTTTGTAGTTGATGTGCTTCAAATTTAGCATGATCTGCAAAATCTGTCTGATTTGAAGCATATATAATTCCACGAGATGAATTTACCAAAAGACCACAATCTTGGTTCAAACCATAATGAGCAACTTCCTTCAAACTTCCTCCTTGAGCTCCCACTCCAGGAACAAGTAAAAAATGATTGGGTATAATTTTTCTAATTTCTCTGAGACTGTCTACTCTCGTAGCTCCAACTACAAACATCATGTTAGAGGGTGAGCCCCATTCACGAGATGTTTCTATTACTTCTTGATATAATGGTTTTCCGTTAGTCTTTATAAATTGAAAATCTTTACTACCATCATTGGAAGTTAATGCAAGTAAAATCACCCATTTCTGATCATAAATAAAAAAAGGCTTAACAGAATCTTCACCCATATAAGGAGCAATAGTTATAGCATTAAAATTCATATTTTCAAAGAATGCTTTTGCATACATGGATGAAGTATTTCCAATATCACCTCTTTTGGCATCAGCAATGGTGAAAATATCTTTTGGAATATACTCCAAAGTTTTTTGCAAAGACTCCCACCCTTTTATACCCTGAGATTCATAAAACGCCAAATTTGGTTTGTAGGCTACACAAAAATCTTTTGTGGCATCAATGATTTGCTTGTTAAATTCAAATATAGGATCCTGTGCATCTAAAAGGTGCTTTGGAATAAGATTTATATCAGTATCTAAACCAATACATAAAAATGATTTCTTTTCTTTTATCTGAACTATTAATTGGGCTCTAGTCATCATCTCCTTCTTTTAAACGTTCAGCATTTTCAGCAACTGTTAACTCTTCAATGATCTTATGAATATCTCCATTAATGATGTCATTTAAAGAATATAGAGTTAACCCAATGCGATGATCCGTAACCCTTCCTTGTGGATAATTATATGTACGAATTTTAGCAGAACGATCTCCAGTAGAAACCATGGTTTTTCTCTTACCTGCAACTTCTTCATTTCGTTTAGCTAATTCAATTTCAAAAATACGAGATCTCAGAACTTGCAATGCCTTAGCGTGATTTTTGATTTGAGATTTCTGATCCTGACATTGTGCAACAACTCCAGATGGAATATGAGTCAAACGAACTGCAGAATAAGTAGTATTAACAGATTGTCCTCCAGGACCTGAAGAACAATAAGTTTCTTTTTTGATGTCTTTTTCATTTATTTGAACATCAAATTCTTCAGCCTCTGGTAATACCACTACGGAAGCTGCAGATGTATGAACCCTACCTTGTGTTTCTGTTTGAGGGACTCTTTGTACTCTATGAACACCTGATTCGTACTTCATAAAACCATAAGCATCTTCTCCTGTAACATTAAATACAATCTCTTTATATCCGCCAGCTGTTCCATGAGTTACATCAACCAATTCTGTACGCCAATTTTTACTTTCACTATATCTAGAATACATTCTGTATAAATCGCCTGCAAAAATACTAGCCTCATCTCCTCCAGTTCCAGCACGAATTTCTATAACTGCATTTTTACAATCTTCAGGATCTTTGGGAATCAAAAGCACTTTAATCTTTTCTTCCATCTCAGCTTTCTTGGGAACAGCATCATCTAATTCCATTCGAGCCATCTCTTTCATTTCTATATCATCTTCCTTAGAAAGGATTTCATTTGATTCTTCAATATTTTGACAAATAGTTTTATATGCCTTATATGCAGAAACAATAACTTCCAAATCTTTATACTCCTTATTTAACTTTATATAACGTTTCATATCAGCAATAACCTCAGGCTCTATAATCTGCTGTGAAACATCGTCAAATCGAAGTTTTATCATTTCTAACTTATCTAATAATGCCATATTAGTATACAAATTTTCCGTAAGGACTTTTAATGGTTAATTTCTTTCCTTTATGTTTTTCAACCCTACCAATAACCTTTGCATCAACTCCAAATCCATTAGATATCTTAATGATTTCTTCTGCATATGATGCATCTAAATAAATTTCCATACGATGCCCCATATTAAATACCTTATACATCTCCTTCCAATCTGTTTTGGATTGTTGTTGAATTAACTCAAATAATGGTGGTACATCAAACATATTATCTTTTATCACATGTACATCATCAACAAAATGAAGTACTTTGGTTTGTGCTCCACCACTACAGTGAATCATTCCATGGATACAATCTCTGTATCCATCAAATATCATCTTTATAATAGGTGCATAGGTTCTAGTTGGTGAAAGTACTAATTTACCTGCATCCAAAGGAACTCCATCTACATTATCAGTTAATTTAAGACCACCAGAATAAATTAGATCAGAAGGTACAGAAGGATCAAAACTTTCTGGATATTTTGAAGCTAGTATATTTTGAAAAACATCATGACGTGCGGATGTTAAACCATTAGAGCCCATACCACCATTATATTCATTTTCATAAGTTGCTTGACCAAAAGAAGCCAAACCAATAATAACCTCTCCTCCAACTATATTATGATTAGAAATAACATCAGATCGTTTCATTCTAGCTGTAACAGTAGAATCTACAATAATCGTTCGAACCAAATCCCCAACATCTGCTGTTTCTCCACCAGTAGAATGAACATTTATTCCCTGAGATCTCAGATCACTTAAGAGCTCTTCATGTCCATTAATAATAGCAGAAATGACTTCTCCTGGAACAACACTTTTATTTCTACCAATTGTAGATGATACTAAAATATTATCAATTGCACCAACACAAAGTAAATCATCAATATTCATCACTAAGGCATCTTGAGCAATACCCTTCCAAACAGAAATATCTCCTGTTTCCTTCCAATACATATATGCTAAAGATGATTTAGTCCCTGCTCCATCTGCATGCATTACAATACAATAATTATCATCTCCAGTTAAACGATCTTCAACTATTTTACAAAATGCCTTAGGGTATAATCCTTTATCAACATTTTTAATAGCATTATGAACATCATCTTTCGTAGCGGAAACACCTCGCATCATATATCTTTCTTGACTACTCACGAATTTTATTCAATTATTTAAATAAATAAAAAAGCATCCCAAATATTTAGGATGCTTTTTTAAATAAATTAGTATGATTAATATTCACCATATTTCTCTGCATCTATAGGATCTGATTCAATTTGCTTGAAATCTGTTCTTCTATTCATTTGATTTGCAACTTCCCTCTTTCTTCTTGAACGAATCGATTCAATAAATTCTTGCGTCAAAACATCTCCTTTGCTAAATCCATTTCTATCTTCAGTTAACTCTAATGGTTCAGCCTCACCCATACCAATTGGTTCAAGTCTAGATGCATCTATTCCTTGTTCAATCAAATAATTCACACAAGATTCGGCTCTTTTTTGAGAAAGTTCAAGATTAAATTCATCACTACTTCGGAAATCAGTATGAGAACGTAACTGTATTCGCAAATCCTCATTAGTTTCTAGTACTTCTACTAATTGATCAAGATCATTGGTTGCAATATCTCGTAGCTCCCAACTACCTAAATCATATTCAATAAGAGGAAGAACAACAGGAAGACGATAAACCTTCATGATCAATTCAATAGCAATCGTATACAGAAATCCTTCATCAGTAGTTTCGAAATCATGAATGGTTAAATTTTGAGTACTAACTGTATCATATAAAGTGACATAAGATTCTTTCTCATAAGTCATTTCATACTCTACTCCTTGATTAATAGATTCATCACCAAAGCTAAAAAACCCACTTTTATTTGTAATTGCGTTGAATGAAGCACCATCTGAACCCTCAAGATTTATAGATACTCCTTGAATAGGTTGCCCTGTTTCATCATCAACAAGAACCCCCTCCATAGCAAATTTTAAATCAGATAATTTAACCTCATAAATATCATCTCCACCTCGTCCACCTTTTCTATTTGAGGTCAAAAATCCATTCATAACATCTTTTCCAGAAAATATAATTCCAAAGTCATCATAAGATGAGTTAATTGGGTATTTCATATTTTTTACTTTTCCATATTGACCATCAGATCTCATCACTGATCTGAAAATATCAAAACCTCCCATACCTATATGTCCATTAGAGGCGAAAAAAAGTGTACCATCTTTATGCATATATGGAGATATTTCCATTGCATCGGTATTTACCTCTGGTCCCATATTAATAGGGTCTCCCCAAGCATCTGATTTTTTATCATAATTAGATACCCAAATATCAAAATTTCCATAACCCCCAGGCATGTCAGAAACAAAATATAATTTTGTTTGATCTGGAGACAAAGAAGAATAAATAACCATGTAATTTGAATCTACACTAAGAGATATTTCTTCAGGAGTTTGCCATTCACCTGCTTTTTTAATAGTAGAATAGATTCGTGGAGAATGAAATTCATTTTTCTTCATTACTGCTCGATTAAAATACATGAGATCTCCTCGCTCAGACAGACTTACTGCACCTTCATCATATTTTGTATTTACCAAATCATCAAAATCAAAAAATTCTCCTAATGAAATAGGCTCAGTCCATTTAGGTTTAGGTTGTTTCCCCTTTCCTTTCTTTTTCTTTATTTTCTCTAACTCAGTAACCCATATATCAGTATAATACTGTCCTGTTTGAGCACTGATTTTCCTACCTGTAACTCCCTTTCTAGCTGTTGTAAAGAATAGCTGAGTATTGTCTTTATTAGAAAATGAAGCCATTCTGTCATCAAACTTAGAATTCATTCCTTTCATATTGAAAACTGCGTATCTTGTTGGATTATTTACCCAATCCGTAGCAAATTCACATGCAACTATAGCTTCTTGAGCCCTTATATCTTCAGGAACCTTTTGCATATATAACTCAAACGACTTAATCGCATCCTCATATTTACCTAAGTTACGTTGCATCATCCCAAGATACAATATGGCTATAGGGTCATCATATCGCATCTTAATAGTTCGTTTATAATAACTTTCGGCTTGTCTGTAATTACCTATTCGACGGGCACACTCAGCCATAAGAAAGCTCATCTGAATTTTTTGAGCTCTATCATTTGATTTTGAATATGCTCTTTTGTAACATTTCATAGCTTTATGAAACTCCAAACGCTCATATGCTGTTTCAGCTTTTTTAAGTTGCTTCCCTTGAGCATAAGAGTTCAAAGAAATTAAACATGAAACACAACACAAAAATACTATTCTAGTATATCTCATTGGAATTGATTAATGAGTTATTATTTTATAATACATGCATTCAAATGCAAGAATGGTAAAATAACTAAAAATATAGCAAATATGAAAGAAATGAAATACAAGTATGTATCCAACATTATTTAATTGTATTTCATGAAATGAAAAAGTATAATTAATCCGAGTTCTTTTTAAAAATATAAGAAAGTTTAAAGACTAGCTGATTTGACTGTTTTTATAATCCTTCCAGCTATTTTATAGGGATCTCCATTTGCTGCTGGTCTTCTATCTTCTAGCCAACCTTTCCAACCTTTTTCTACGGTAATAATTGGTATTCTTATAGACGCTCCTCTATCAGAAACACCATAACTAAAATCATTAATAGAGGCTGTTTCATGGAGACCTGTAAGTCGTTGATCGTTGTATTCACCATAAACTTCTATGTGTTCCTTTACAACAGGCCTAAATGCTTCACATACTTTTTCATAAACATCTTTTGAGCCACAAGTTCTAAGAAGAGAATTCGAAAAATTTGCATGCATTCCAGAACCGTTCCAATCTCCTTTAATTGGCTTCGGATGATATTCTATATAATATCCATATTTTTCTGTGATTCTATCTAATAAGTATCTAGATATCCAAATCTCATCACCTGCTTTTTTAGCACCTTTTGCAAATAATTGAAATTCCCATTGACCAGATGCTACCTCTTGATTAATGCCTTCAAAATTAATTCCTGCTGCAATACATAAATCTGCATGCTCTTCAACAAGATCTCTCCCATGAGTATTTTTCCCTCCAACAGAGCAATAATAAAGACCTTGTGGACCAGGATATCCTCCCATTGGGAAACCTAAAGGCAATTGAGTTTCAGTATCCATAATAAAATACTCTTGTTCAAATCCAAACCAAAAATCATTATCATCATCATCAATTCTTGCTCGAGCATTAGATATATGTGGAGTTCCATCAGAGTTTAAAACTTCCGTCATCACTAAAAAAGCATTTAATCTATCAGGGTCCGGATAAATAGCAACAGGCTTCAAAAGACAATCTGAAGAACCTCCTTCAGCTTGTTTAGTGGAACTTCCATCAAAAGACCATACGGGACAATCTTCTAAATTACCGCTAAAATTTTCAACAACTTTTGTTTTACTTCTCATATTTTGAGTCGGTGAATATCCATCCAACCAGATGTATTCTAATTTTGTTTTCATAATATACTTAATAGTAATAATTTAACGGTTAGTATCAAATTAATCGAATTGAACACAAATATAATCTCAATTATTAACCGATAAAATAAAAAAACATTTTTTATTGTAATTGTTGATATTTATACGAAAATGTTAATTAATAGAGTATAAAACAAGGAATAATTTAAAAACTAAGAGAAATATAGCTTAAATATAAAAAGAATAAGAAGAAACCTTCTAGACGACCAATATGTCCTTTTTTAAAGAAAAACATTATAGGATATAATAATAAAGATAGACCAAACATCCACCAAATATCATTAGACATAAAACTTTGATCAACTACATTAATAGGTTTTATCATGGAAGTAATTCCAAGTACAGCAAAAATATTAAATATATTTGACCCTATTAGATTTCCAATTGACAATCCTTTATTTTTATTAAAGGCTGCAATAATAGAAGCTGCCAATTCTGGTATAGATGTACCGAAAGCAATAATAGAAACAGAAATAACTCTATCACTAACTCCAATAGTACTTGCTAACCCTGTTGCTCCATCAACAAGAAACCTAGACCCATAATACAAACTAATTCCTCCAGCTACTATACATATAAATAATTTGAATATTGATAATTGCTCATGATTACTACCTTCTTGCTCATTAGCGTCTATTTTTCTAGATTGACTAATTAAATATATCATTAAAATAAGCAACAATAGAATGAAAATAAAGCCCTCCCAAAAACATATATTAGATTCAGTATGCAAAAAAACAGCAAATAACAAAGAAGCAAATAGCATTACAGGGATATCAAAACGATAAAGTCGATGCTCAAAACTTAATGGAAATACAAATGCAGTAACTCCTAAAACTAATGAGATGTTGGTAATATTTGAACCAATCACATTACCTAAAGCCATATCAGAGTGACCTGATAAAGCAGCATAAACACTAACCATAAGTTCAGGGGCAGATGTTGCAAAGGAAACAACTGTTAAACCAATAACTATCATTGAAACCTTCAATTTGACAGCTAAAGCAACTGAGCCTTTAACTAACAAATTACCTCCAATAATAAGTATAATAAA
>MDTB01113800.1_pt1 | contig 21355 bp, 19 predicted proteins | sample 811161 | NCBI WGS metagenome assembly MDTB01 (sample SAMN05326650, study PRJNA326480) | marine metagenome | isolation source: seawater | place: Mediterranean Sea | collected 2009
ATCTTAATTATTGCGTATTTTAAAGCATCAATGTAATAAGACATGATATTAAAATCAAATACTCAAAATAATAGAAATAAAGATTATCAATTCTCAATTATTACACCATGTTTTAATAGCGCCGAAACGATACAAGATGTCTTTCAGAGCCTTCTATCACTGAATAATACTAACTTTGAGTGGGTAGTAATCAATGACGCTTCCACTGATAATACAGAAAACTTTATTGACCAGTTTCTATCTATTGCGGGGTTTGATATTTCATACTTTGGTTTAGAAAAAAATAAAATGGCAACTTATTGTTATCATCTGGGAATTGAGCAGGCAAAGGGTAAATTTTTAATTTTTCTTGATCATGATGATCAGATTAAACCTCTTGCTTTAGATAGATTTCTTAAGAATTGGGATTCTTTATCTGCCAGTCAGAAAGACAATACTGCTGGTATGATCGCTCTTTGTGAGGACGAAAAAGGTAAAATTGTAGGTACAAAATTTCCTAGGTCTCCTGACATCAACAGTTTCTTTAGCTTAATCTTTGATGAGGGAGTGAGAGGAGAGAAATTTTTTTGCTATAAAGCAACGGTAATGAAACAAAATAACTTCCAACTTGTAGACAGGTATGTTCCAGAGAGCAATGTTATGTGGAAAATTTCGTCTAAATACAACACGCTATTTTTCAATGAAGCTCTAAGAATTTATCATCAACCCCTAGAGCAAGGCAGTAATCTAAGCAATCTTAGTTCTTTTGAATACCCACTTGGCTTTAGATTAAATTATTTAGATTTACTTAACGATTTTTCAATTCATCTTAGGACTAGGCCATATCTTCTATTAGCATTTCTGTTTAATTTTTCTGTTTACTCATGTGCATCAAACGTCAGTTTAAAATTATGCGTGATTGATTTAAGGAGTCGACTGCATCAATTATTATTGTATCCAATATACATGGTTGCTATGATGTTGAGTAGTTTAAAAATCTACCCATCTAAATAAAAGAGAACTTTCTTTTGTAGAGATAAACTATTAGATATTGACCCTTAACTAATGGCTGACTATCCCAAAAAATGAAAAATATGCTGCAAATACTTACTACAATTATCCGTCATCCTCAGCCAATAGCATTTATTTCATTAAAGGTTTTCGGTGCTAATCTTACAAAGATCTTTTTTTCCATCAAAAGAAATGGGTATAGGCTAAATTTAGAAAATAATGATATGTCATTGTCTCTTTTTCATAAGGGTAATGATATGTATCGTGGAATTGAGATTCTGTTGGAGACCATACTGAAAAAAGGCGATAACTTTATTGACATTGGAGGCAGTATTGGCTTTCACTCGATATATGCAAAGAGAATTATTCAAAATGGCTCAGTAATTATGGTCGAACCGATGCCTGAGTTAGTTCAGACTGCCACTAGAAATTTTAATTTGAATAACCTTAATATTACACTAGTCCCTTTGGCAATTAGTGAGGAATCTAGTGCAGTTGAAATGGCAAATTTAGAAGGCAGATCGTATATACATAACAATGATTTAAAAAATATTAGCCATGATAATGACCCTACTATTATTAGTGAAAAAGAATTTTCTAACAAATTTAAAAATAAACTATCAATTGATTCTTGCACGCTTGATTCAATAGCCGAGAAATTAGATCACATCAGTCTTATTAAGATTGATACTGAAGGAGCAGAACTTTCTACAATCAAATCAGGTCTCAATACATTCAAAAAAACAGATTCTTTTCTTGTTGGTCTCTTTAATCCATACACTACTTCAAGATTTGGTTATGAGGCTAATGAGTCCGCTAATTTTCTTATAGAGAGGCTTTCCTTTTGCTTACAGGGTAAGTTCATCTTACCGGCTAGTTTTAACTCCGCTAGATATGCAAAATGAAAAATTTGATACTCCAGATTATTATCTATTTTCAAAGATGGATCTAGCATCCTTAGGTTTAAATCTAGCTTAAGCACGTTTATGCAATGTAATTCCCAGCCAACATAATAGTCATGCAAAAACATAAAATTTTAATCGTTCTGCCAAGTCTTGGACCTGGTGGAGCCGAGAGACTTGCAGTATCTGTAGCGAATGAATGGACTAAGAAAGGATATGAGGTGGAATTTATTATTGCTCATAAGAGCTATGCACTCTCCGATAAACAAGGAAATTTTCAAGACCTTCTTGATCAAGATATCTTCATTCATGACTTAAAAGTTAAGAGGTTACGAGATACTATACTTCCCCTTAGTAGGTATTTTAAAAAATCTAAACCTGATGTGATTTGGGTTGGTCTCTGGCCTTTAACAGCAATAGCAATAATTTCATGGTTATTAGCTGGAAGAATTGGGCGCATTTATACAATTGACCATAACCAAATAAGCATTTCTACAGCAGTAGCATTAAAGATTCCTAAATTAATTATTAGCATTATCACGAGATGCACTTATCCATTTGCTAACGGAATTATGGCAGTTTCTGAGGGGGTTAAAAGAGACTTGACACAACTTACCGGTTTAGGAAACGATAGAGTAAAAGTTATTTATAATCCAGCTGCTAGAGGTATAGGCAAGAAAGCAAAAGTTTCTTCTGATATGAAGAATAATTTATGGGGCAAAGATTCTGGTAAATGCATTCTTTCTGTTGGCGCTTTTAAAGAGCAAAAGAATTTTAAACTATTGATTGAAGCTTTCTCTATGTTTTCTGAAGAACAAAATTCCACTTTAATCATATTAGGTGAAGGTGATCTTAGAATAGATTTAGAGAAACAAGTTGAAGCCCTGGGCCTATCTGACAAAGTTTTTCTTCCAGGCTTTGTTGATGATCCTTCTCCCTGGTTCTTAACTGCTGATCTATTTGTTTTATCATCTAATTGGGAAGGATTACCCACTGTCTTAATAGAATCATTGGATTGTGGACTCCCAGTTGTAAGTACTGATACACCTACAGGTCCATCGGAGATACTTGAAGGCGATTTGTGGGGAATTTTAGTCCCAATGAATAACGCTAAGGCATTATTAGCTGGAATAAAAAAAAGTTTTTCTAAGAAACATAATCCAGATGCTTTAATGGAAAGAGCAGACCAATTTTCTGTTAAGAATATTTCCCTTAAATATTTGAAATATTTTGAGTTATCATAGTTGCCTAATCCACATTTAACTCTATGATAAATAAATTCAAAACTTTTCTATGGTTTCTATCAAAACCAACATTCTATAGGCATGGGCTAGAATTATTTTTAAGAAAATTTAGATCAAATTTTGATTCACCACTTCACACTACTCAGGCTGCTGATTGGGCTGCACAACATGCTGTTTCTGTGCAGAAAGCTCTTGAGCTTATTGGTATTATTGAAGAAGGTGCTGAAGTCCCAAAAATTAATCAACAATTAGTTGATGAGGCTAATTTATTAGCGCAACAATCTAAAGTTAAAATGGGTGGAGCAGGAGATATACATCTAATATATGCAGCAACACTTCTTTCAGGGTCAAAGAAAGCTATTGAAACAGGTGTTGCTTATGGATGGTCAAGCCTCTCTATGCTTGCAGGTTTAGATGATCATCCTTCATCTTTACTAATTAGTGTTGATATGCCCTATCCAAAGATGAACAATGAAGATTATGTTGGAATTGTAGTACCGAATTTTTTGCGAGAAAAATGGCATTTGATAAAACAGCCAGATCGACGAGGTATTTTAAAGGCAATTAAGAAAATTAATCAGCCGGTTGATATATGTCATTATGATTCGGATAAATCTTATTATGGGCGTGCTTATGGTTATCCATTGTTATGGAATGCCTTGAAGAAGGGAGGTATTTTTATTTCAGATGATATTCAAGATAATTTAGCATTTAAAAATTTTGTAGAGTCTAAAAATCTTATTTTTGCAGTTACAGAATATAAAGGTAAGTATATTGGTATAACTAAAAAATAAGTTTTCGTACTTATTTTGTTAAGTAAAAAAAATGAAAATCTTATATATTACATATGATGGTCTACTAGAGCCCCTTGGGCAGTCCCAAGTATTAGCTTATCAGGAAAAACTTTCAGAAGAGTTTGATATCTTTTTGCTTAGTTTTGAAAAATCAGCTGATCTCAAGAATCATAAGCTTTTACAATCTATGCAAGAGAGAGTTTCTAAAGCTTCAATAAAATGGATTATTAAAAAATATCACAAAACTCCTAGCATCCTTGCAACAAGCTATGATTTATTTGTAGGCCTTATTCATTGCTCTTATTTAGTTTTGCGTTATAAAATCAAAGTTATCCATGCAAGAAGTTATCCTCCAGCACTGATAGCTTTGTTACTGAAAAAATTTTTGGGAATTAAATTTATCTTTGATATGCGTGGTTTTTGGGCTGATGAAAGAGTTGATGGAAATATTTGGAAAAAGGAAAGTCGAGTATATAAGATTACAAAATTACTAGAAAAGTCTTTTATCATAAATGCTGATCACATCATCTCCCTTACACATAAGGCTATAGAAGAGATTTATAAATTTCCATATGTTTTTCCTGGCTCCCTAGATATTTCTGTCATTTCGACTTGCGTGGATTTAAAAAAGTTTTCATCAAAAAAAGCTTCAACAGATTCTCATTTTACATTGGGATACTTAGGAACAGTTGGGACTTGGTATCTATTTCATGAAACTATTCAAGCATTTAAAATTTTTTTAGACATTCATCCCAATTCAAAAATCTTAATAGTTAATAAAGGTGAACATAAATATATCCAAGAATCCTTAGAAAACTCAAAAGTACCTTTATCGTCAGTTGAAATAATTACAGCAAATCATCAGGATGTACCAATCTTGATTAAAAGAATGGATGCAGCTGTTTTTTTCTTAAAACCCCTATTTTCAAAGCATGCTTCAGCACCCACTAAACTAGGAGAGTTTTTAGCCTCTGGAGTTCCTTGTCTTACAAATGAAGGAATTGGAGATATGAGTGATATCTTAAATTCAAGTAAGGTTGGCAAGACAATTGATGTATTTAGTAAAAGTTCTATGAGGGAAGGCATTATAGAATTAATCGAATTAACTCAGCAAAAGGATATAATGGAAAGATGCAGAAAAGCTGCAGAATCTTACTTCTCTTTAAGCGAAGGAATTAGCAGCTATTCAAAAATTTATAAGAGTTTATATTTGTAGTGTATGAGAAAAAATTTAGACAAAGCAACTGTTGATAGTTTTGGTGATGAATGGGACCGTTTTAATCAATCAAATCTTCCGCCACAAGAAGCCCAAAAAATTTTTGATAAATATTTCTCGATTTTCCCATGGAAATCTTTACCTAACCACGCAGAGGGCTTTGATTTAGGATGTGGGTCTGGCAGATGGGCGAAAATAATGGTTAAAAAAGTTGGTCATCTCCATTGCGTTGATCCATCTAATGCAATTCATATAGCAGAGAAATCATTGGCAAGTGATGCTAACACAACTTTTCATAAGAAATCTGTTGATGATTTTCCTTTATCAGCAAATAGTCAAGATTTTGGTTATTCGTTAGGAGTTCTTCATCACGTTCCAAACACGGCTGCAGCAATTAAAAAATGTGCTGAAAAGCTTAAACCCGGGGCACCATTTCTTATGTATCTTTACTATGCTCTTGAGAATAAGTCTTTCATGTATAAATCCTTATGGAAATGTTCAGATTTTTTTAGAAGAATTATTTGTAGATTGCCCTCTGGAATAAAACATTTTGTAACTGACTTTATAGCAATAATAATCTATTTACCTTTCGCAAAAATATGCCTGATTTTAGAAAAATTTGGAATAGACGTATCAGATTTTCCTTTAAGTTTTTATCGCAATTGTTCATTTTATACTATGCGAACTGACTCAAGAGATCGCTTTGGAACACCATTAGAGCAAAGATTTACCAAGTCAGAGATTAGCGAACTCATGGTAGAAGCAGGGTTCAAGGATATTATCTTTAGTGATATTGAGCCTAGGTGGTGTGTTGTTGGAATCAAATCCTAATCTTTAAATCATGTCTAGAAAGATTGGAATAAAAAAAAAAATATATATAGTTTGCCCTTTTCCTCAAGGTGAAGCAGCTGGACAACGGTTAAAATATGAGCAGTATTTTGAGGAGTGGAATGATCAGGGTTTCGATATTACTGTTTCTTGTTTCATGGATTTATCTTTATGGAAAGTTGTATACCAAAAAGGTCACTACATTCAAAAAATCAGTGGAGTTTTGAAAGGATACTATAGAAGATTTATAGATATATTCTTTTTTAATAAATTTGATATTGTTTATATTTTTATGTGGGGCACTCCTTTTGGTTCATCGTTATATGAAAGAATTGTTAGACTGCTAAGCAAAGAAGTTATTTATGATATTGAAGATAACGTTATGATGGAGCAACAAAATTCAATGAATCCTATAGTACAGTTCCTTCGAGGTTCAGGAAAAGTGAACTACTTAATAGAAGCTTCTGATCATGTAATTACCAGCTCTCCATTTTTATGCGAGCATGCTAAAAAAATTAATATTTTAAATCAGGCAACTTATATTTCATCATCTATTGATACTAATAGATTTGTTCCTTTGAATAGATACTCTAATAATGAGCCTGTCGTTCTTGGGTGGACTGGTACTTTCAGTTCAAAAGAATATTTAGAATTATTGGAACCTATTTTGATAGAATTGACCACGATTGCAGAGTTTAAACTTAGAATCATTGGAAATTTTGAGTATTCTTTACCAGGAGTGAACACTGAGGTTATTCAATGGTCAAAAGAAAATGAAGTCATTGATCTTCAAGGCATTGATATAGGTTTGTATCCTCTTCCACAGAATGATTGGGTTTTAGGAAAAAGTGGTCTAAAAGCTATACAATACATGGCATTTGGATTGCCAACTGTTGCAACAAATATTGGAACTACTTCGAGAATTATTCGTGATATGGATAATGGCATCTTGGTCAAAGAAGATGATGAGTGGATTAAATCATTGGAAATGTTGATCAAAAACCCTGATATTAGAAAAAAGTTGGGAGAAAACGCAAGAAAAACAGTAATTGAAAATTATTCCACTGATGTGGTTGGTTCGCAATACTTAGCAATTCTAAACAGTTTAATTGGAGATAAAGATGGGCGATAGAAAAAAGATTTATATTGCAGGCGCCGGAGGCATGCTAGGCGAAGCATTCTATGAAATTTTTGGACGTGAGTATGATTTAAAATGCACAGATATTGATGTAAATGAATCATGGTTGAGTTATCTAGATTTTACTGATCGAGATAAATATATTCAGGATGTAGAAGAATATAAACCAGACTATTTATTCCATTTGGGAGCCTTTACTGATCTTGAATTTTGTGAAGAAAACCAAGACGATACATACATCACAAATACTTTATCTGTTGAAAATGCTGTTTTTATATCTAATAAATTGAATATTCCTATTTTATATATTTCGACTGCAGGAATTTTTGATGGAAAAAAAGATACTTATGATGATTGGGATCTTCCTAATCCGCTTGGCCATTATGCGAGAAGTAAATATGCTGGTGAAATATTTGTACAAAATAATTCCTCTGAATATTTAATATGCAGAGCAGGATGGATGATGGGCGCTGGACCAAAAAAAGATAAAAAATTTATACAGAAGATTATGCATCAAATTAAAAATGGAAAAAAAGAGTTATTTGTTGTGAATGACAAACTTGGAACTCCTACTTATACTCATGATTTTGCAAGTAATGTAAAATTATTAATTGAGAAGGAATTTTGGGGCTTATACAATATGGTATGTGGTGGAGTTACTGGGAGGTTAGAGGTTGCTCAAGAACTTATTTCTATTTTGGGCATGAAAGATTCAATTTCAATTACTGCTGTAGATTCAGATCATTTCATAAAAGAATATTATGCAGATCGTCCACCGTCTGAGAGGTTGTTAGATACAAAACTTAATTTAAGAAAATGTAATATTATGAGAGACTGGAAAATATGTTTGAAAGAGTATATTGATGATTATTATCAAAATTATTTAGATACTTAGATAAATCAAAATTATCAAAATATATATGAATCTAGCCCGCAATAATTTTTACTAATGAAGTATATTCTTCTCGGATTTTCACTAAGATTTCTAGTAGCTATATGGAATGGCTTTTTTGGACCAAGTATTGGTGCCGATGGAGATGCAATTATGTTTCATGAGGTAGCAGTCCATGTCTCAAATACTGGTGTCTTTGATGCTAAGTATAATATTGGATGGGTATATTCTATTTTTCTAGGTGTAATCTATTACATAACTTTAAATTCAATATTTATAGGAAGCTTATTATCATGCTTTGCCTGGTTGATATCTGCGATAGTTTTAAATAAAAGCATTCAATTGCTAGGAATTCATCAAAAGTATAGAGATAGAGCCTTATTATTTTACGCTATTATTCCCTCATCAATTTTCTTCACCAGCGTGACTTTAAGGGAGGTCTACCAATTATTATTTGTTAATATTTTAATTTACTCTTCTCTAATGATTCTAATCAAAAAGAATAGTAAGTACTGGTTTTTATTAGCTTTGTCTGCATTAATTTTAGGGCTACTTCATTTTGGTCTAGTTTTATATGCACTTGTAGTATCAGTATTAACTTTTTACTTTACTTCAATTCGCCAAGAAAAACTTTTTTCCTTAGAGCTGATTATTTTTTACATGCCGGCAATAATAATTTTGAGTTATGGAGCAATTAATTTGTTTACTAGTGTAGTTCCTTTTGATTTTTCAGATGGACTTGCTGGCGCAGTAGAGTCTTATCAAATGGGTCATAATGAATCACGAGCAATGTATGTTTACAAACCTGAAATTAATGGCTTGTTTGATCTATTTTTATTTATGCCAATTAGCTTGATGCAATATCTTTTGGAGCCTATGCCATGGAGAATTGCAACAACATTAGATCTAGCTTTATTTCTTGAAAATATAATTAGATGTTTATTTATTTATTTTGCAATAAAATCTTTTTTTACTATTAAAAAATCTTTAAAAACTCCTTTAATTTTCTTAATACTTATTTTTCTAGCCTTGGAAATGCTTTGGGCGCTGGGTACTGTGAATTGGGGCTCAGCTGTAAGGCATCATGTCCCGGGTATGGGGATCTTAATGTTAATTGGAGTGTGTTTTTTAGATCCGAATCTGCATATTTATAAAAAGACTCAAAAATTACCTCAAGCTCAGCCGTTCTGATGTGTGGATTTACTGGCTACTTAGCTTTAAACCCCCTAACTGAATCTACGGATTCTAAAAGTTTTATTCAAGATATGACAGATTCTCTATATCATAGAGGGCCGGACAGCGAGGGTTTTTGGGAGGACGGCGCTCAAGGAATTTCAATGGGATTTCGAAGATTGGCAATAATAGATACATCTTCAAAGGGCAATCAGCCGATGTTTTCAAATAATGGACAATATGTGCTTACTTTTAATGGTGAAATATATAATCATCTTGATTTAAGGAAAGAAATTTCAATTCTATATCCTGCTTATGAATGGCTTAGCGGATCAGATACAGAGACTTTATTATCTGCTTTCCAGATTTGGGGTATCTCAGAAACAATTAAAAAATGTATTGGCATGTTTGGTTTTGCAGTTTGGTGTAAAAAAAGAAAAGTGCTCACTCTGGGAAGAGACCGTTTGGGAGAAAAGCCAGTCTATTATGGTTGGCAGGGAAGGAATAATGATAGAGTGTTTTTCTTTGGCTCTGAACTCAAATCTTTTAAAAAGCATCCTAAGTTTGCAGGAGAGATTAGCAGAGATTCATTAAGTTCTTTTATTCGATATAGTTATGTGCCTGCTCCAAATTCAATTTACGAAGATATTTATAAATTATTACCTGGTAATATTTTAGAAGTTTCAATTAATAATCCCGAGCCATTACTGCATAAATATTGGTCTGCAATAGATATCGTAAATCAACAAGAAAATAGTATGCACTTCAAGGATACAAATGAAGCTGTAAACTCTTTAGAAAAAGTTTTGGAGAGCTCTATTAAGAAACAAATGATTGCTGATGTACCTATTGGTGCTTTTTTATCGGGTGGAATTGATTCTTCTCTAATAGTTTCACTTATGCAAAAACATTCTTCGCAAAGGGTAAAGACATTTACTATAGGTTTTGATGACGATGGATATAATGAGGCTAAGCATGCAAAGGCTGTGGCTGAGCATTTAAAAACAGATCACTCAGAACTATATATTAATGCAAAGGACCTATTAAATGTAATTCCACGCTTAACTCATTTATATGATGAGCCATTTAGCGATTCATCACAAATACCAACTTATTTAATTTCTAAATTTGCAAAACAAAATGTTACAGTTGCTTTATCTGGAGATGGGGGAGATGAGATCTTTTGTGGCTATAATCGGTATCAACTTACTAATGAATATTGGCCTATATTAAAAGGTACCCCATCTTTTTTCAAAAATATGATTGCTAGAAGTATCTTAGCTTTCTCACCAAATCAAATTGATAATTTATATAATTTTTTTATCAGAAATAAACGTTTTTCAAATTTTGGTGATAAAGCTCATAAGGGAAGCAGAGTCCTTGCAAGCAAAGATATTGCTTCTCTATATAGATCAGTAACATCGATTTATCATGACCCTGATTCAATAGTTTTAGATAGTTCTGAATCAAACCATTTTTTAGACTCAACTATAAAAAAATTAAAGAATATGGATGATATTCCCTTTATGATGATGCTAGATTTGCTTACATATTTACCTGATGATATTTTAACAAAAGTAGATAGAGCAGCCATGGGGGTATCTTTGGAGACCAGAGTCCCTTTTTTAGATCACGAGGTTGTAGAATTTGGATTAAGCCTACCTCAACATTATAAGTTAAGAGATAAACAAACAAAGTGGCTTTTGCGGCAAGTCTTATATAAACACGTGCCTAGAGAGTTAATTGAAAGACCAAAGTCTGGCTTTGCAATCCCAATTGGCATTTGGCTCAAATCTAGTCTAAAAGATTGGGCTGAAGATTTATTGGATGAGAAAACTATGAGCAATCAGGGCCTCTTAAATGTAAATAGCATTAGAGCAAGATGGTCACAACATTTATCCGGAACTCATAATTGGGAACATTTTTTATGGAATATACTTATGTTTCAAAGCTGGTTAAAAGAAGGTAATGAGTGATCAAAAAATCTTATTTCTTGTAAATGTAGATTGGTTTTTTGTTTCTCATCGATTATGCATTGCAAGGGCTGCAGTAGAAAAAGGATATGAGGTACATGTAGCCACAACTGTGACTAATCAAGCTTCAATTATTAAAGATTCCGGTTTGATATTGCATGAGCTTCAAATGTCAAGAAGCGGCTCAAGAATCATAGGCAATTTAAAAACTTTTATAGCAATAGTTCAAATTTTTAGAGAGGTAAATCCTCAATTAGTCCATCTTGTAACTATTAAGCCAATAATACTGGGAGGAATTGCAGCCAGATTTACTAAGATTAATGGAATTATTGCGGCTGTATCAGGTTTGGGATCTTCATTTCTAGACCATGGCGTTTTAGGAAAGATAAAACGGCTTTTTATAAAAATATTTTATCGAATTTCTTTGAGCAATTTAAATGTTCAAGTCATTTGCCAAAATCAAAATGATATAGATTACGTGCAAAAAATCTCTAAATTACCTTTTTCTAATTTTTCTTTAATTGAAGGCTCTGGGGTATCTTTAACAAAGTTTAAATATTCAGAAGATAATAATAAAATTCCAAAAGTAATTATGGCATCTAGATTGTTACGAGATAAAGGAGTAATGGAGTTTGTAGATGCTGCAAGGTTATTAAAAGAAAGCAAAACAAATGTAAAGATGATTTTAGTTGGGGAGCCAGATCTAGATAATCCTTCAAGCATTACTGAATCACAGGTAATCTCTTGGGAAAGAGAGGGTCTTTTAGAGTATTGGGGCTATCAACAGGATATGGAGAGTATTCTTGAACAATCATCAATAGTAGTATTGCCATCATATAGAGAAGGCTTTCCTAAAATTTTAATAGAAGCGGCAGCATGTGGAAGAGCAGTCATCACAACTGACGTACCAGGTTGCAGAGATGCAATATATAATGGAGTTACAGGTATCCTAGTTCCAGAAAAAAATGCTATTGTCCTTGCTCATGCAATAAAAAAACTAGCTCTCAATCCAAATTTATATAAAGAAATGGGAAAAAAAGGTAGGAAAATGGCTGAAAATAGATTTGATGAGAATAATGTAATTTCAAAGCATCTTGAGATATATAATCAATTAGTCAGACATTCATAGGACATAAATTTTTTAATGAGATATTTAATCACAGGCGGCGCAGGTTTTATTGGGAGCGCCTTAGTAAGGCATATTACTAAAAATTTAGACAACGAAGTCCTAAACGTTGACAGCCTAACTTATGCAGGTAATTTAGATTCACTAGCATCAATAGAAAATCAGCCAAATTATTCTTTTAACAAGATTAATATTTGTAATTTTGATGTATTAAGGGATGCCATCCACTCTTTCAAACCAAACTATATTATGCATTTAGCTGCTGAAAGTCATGTTGATAGATCTATAGATTCTCCTGAATCATTTATACAAACGAATTTAATAGGGACCTATAACTTACTTGAAGCAACTAGATTTTATCTAGACTCGATTCCAAAAGATCAGCAAGAAATTTTTAGGTTTCATCATATTTCAACAGATGAAGTTTATGGTGATTTATTTGGAACAACAGCATTATTTACCGAAGAGACACCGTATTCACCAAGCTCACCATACTCAGCTTCAAAGGCTGGCTCTGATCACCTGGTCAGGGCTTGGGGCCGAACATTTAAAATTCCTTACATAGTCACAAATTGTTCTAATAACTATGGGCCTTTTCATTTTCCAGAAAAGCTAATTCCTCATACAATCTTGAATGCTCTGCACGGAAAAGAAATTCCTGTATATGGTAAAGGAGATCAAATTCGTGATTGGTTATATGTGGAAGATCATGCTAATGCATTAGATTTGGTTGTACAAAATGGACAAATAGGCGAAACATATAACATTGGTGGATACAATGAAAAGAAAAACATAGAAGTTGTAGAGAAAATCTGTGTTATTTTAGATGAGCTTGTAGCTGTAAAGCCGAAAAATATTAAGTCTTATAAAGAGCTTATTTCATTTGTATCAGATCGTCCTGGTCATGATAAAAGATATGCTATTGATTCTTCAAAAATAACATCTGAGCTCGGGTGGATGCCGAATGAAACATTTGATACTGGGCTATTGAAAACTGTTAAATGGTACCTTAGTAATTCAGATTGGTGGGAAAGAGTCCTAAATGGAAAATATAGATTAGATAGAATCGGAGAAATCAAATAAGATTCTCTTATTAGAATAAAATATATTAGCTATGACTAAAAAAGAATATAAAGGAATTGTTCTAGCTGGTGGCTCTGGTTCGAGACTTCATCCTATAACATCAGGCACTTCAAAACAGCTTCTACCAATTTATGATAAGCCGATGATTTATTATCCGCTGTCTGTACATATGCTTTCAGGGATTAGAGATATCTTGATAATTTCTACTCCACTTGATCTTCCATTCTATGAAAAACTTCTTGGAGATGGTTCACAATTTGGCCTTTCTATAAGCTACGCAGTTCAACCATCTCCAGATGGACTAGCTCAAGCATTTTTAATAGGAAAGGAATTTATTGGAAATAATAATGTTTCATTGGTGCTTGGAGACAACATCTTTTTTGGTCCAAATTTTTCAGATGCATTGATTCAAGCTGGAAATAGAAATGTTGGAGCTACTATTTTTGGGTATTATGTCGATGACCCTGAACGTTTTGGAGTCATGGAAATTGATTCCAATAATAATGTCATTAAATTAGAAGAAAAGCCTACAAATCCAAAGTCAAATTATGCAGTTACAGGCCTCTATTTTTATGACAATGATGTAGTAGATATTGCCTCTGAATTAAAACCGTCTGCAAGGGGAGAGCTAGAGATAACAGATGTAAATTCTATTTATTTAAGTCAAAATTCTCTTGAAGCAGTTTTTTTAGGCAGAGGATTTTCTTGGCTTGATACAGGAACCCCAGATTCTTTATTAGAGGCTGGGATGTTTGTTCAGATGGTTGAAAAAAGACAAGGTCTAAAAATAGCTTGCTTAGAAGAAATTGCTTACTCTAACCAATGGATTTCCGGTGATCAAGTGCAGGAACTAGCCAAGAAATATACTAACTCAGAATATGGAAAATACCTTCTTAAAATATTAGATATAAAGATATGAAAGTAATAAACACAAGTTTAGAGGACTGTTTTATTATCGAACCTAACGTATTTATTGATGAAAGAGGTTTTTTTCTTGAGACTTTTAAAGTCAAAGAATATAAAAAAGAAATTGGAATTAGAGATGATTTTGTTCAAGATAATCATTCACAATCAACAAAAGGTGTATTGCGTGGACTTCACTTTCAAGTTAAAAATCCTCAAGGAAAGCTCGTAAGGGTCTCCAGAGGATCAGTCTTAGATGTTGCTGTAGACTTGAGACCAAGCTCAAAAACTTTTGGTAAATCTGAATTATTTGAGCTTTCTGAAAAAAATTTCCGTCAACTATGGATACCCCCAGGGTTTGCGCATGGGTTTTTAGTTGTTTCTTCTGTGGCAGACTTTCAATACAAATGTACTCAGGTCTATGATCAAAAAGATGAAGAATCAATTCATTGGCAAGACCCAGATCTAAATATTTCGTGGCCAAAAGATATCCAAATTAGCGTATCTGAAAGAGATTCTAATGCTCAATCATTCAAAGAGTATTGTAAAAAGTAAATATGTTTATTTATAACTATTACTTCAATTGGTTATTAAGTTGGCAAAAATAGCTGTAATAGGAGCAGGCTATGTAGGCATGTCACTAGCAGTTTTGTTAGCTAAATCTGGTCATTGCATAAGCATTATTGATATTGATCCAATTAAAATAAAAAAAATTAATGAAGGTAAATCAAGCATTGATGAAAAGGAGGTCAATAACATTTTATAAAATCCAGATCTGGACTTGAGCATAACGGCATCTCAACCATCCTCTGATGTATTTAAGAATAAAGATTTTTTTATAGTGGCAACTCCTACTGATTTTAATGAAGCCTCAAATCGCTTCGATACATCATCAGTAGAGAATGTAATTCATGATATCCTCAAAAATTCTGATAGAGGCTTGATAGTAATAAAATCAACAGTTCCAGTGGGCTTTACAGAAGATTTAAATAAACGATTAAATACTAATAGAATGATTTTTTCACCAGAATTTCTAAGAGAGGGTTCGGCCATCTTTGATAATATCCATCCATCACGAATAATAATTGGAGGAAACTGTGCTGATGCTATAAAATTTTCTAAAATTCTAATTGGAATATCTGATGCAGATTCTGCCAAAATTTTATTTACAACTTCAACAGAAGCTGAGGCTATTAAACTTTTCTCAAATACTTTTCTTGCAATGCGCATTGCTTTTTTTAATGAGTTAGATAGCTTTGCTCTTGCTAAAAATTTAGATTCAAAGAAAGTTATTAAAGGAATATCTTTAGATTCACGGATTGGGATGCATTACAATAATCCATCATTTGGATATGGAGGTTATTGCTTACCAAAAGATACTAAACAATTGCTTTCAAGCTACTCTGATACACCTCAAGAACTTATTAGTGCAATAGTTTCAGCAAATGAAACAAGAAAGAATTTTCTCGTTAATCATATTAAATCAAAGAATAAAAATATTGTTGGAGTTTACAGATTGATTATGAAAGAGGGATCAACGAATTTTAGGGAATCTGCAATATTGGATTTAATTAAGAAGTTATTAAATCAAGATATTTCAATCATAATATTTGAACCTTTCCTAGATGAGTCAGACTATTTAGGATGTGAAGTATGCAACAATTTAGGCGATTTTAAATCTCGCTCGAAAATTATTATTGCAAATAGAAATAGTTCAGAGTTAGAAGATGTAAATGAAAAAATATTTACCAGAGATATTTTCGGTAATAATTAATATTCATCCTTTTGATTTTTCCCCTCAGTTTATTAAGCTGAATAATTAAATTTACGCTATAATTCTTTATTGATTTAAAGAGATACAACATGCTAAACCCAAATAAATTTTTTAAGTATTCAATATTTTTATTTTGTTTATTTTTTAATTATAAATTGTTTGCTCAAGCCGCAATGCCGCTTACAGAAGAATTTCTTGCAGGACTGCCGCCATCAGTTGCAGATGAATTACGACTTAATAATGCAGTAGAAAAAGAGGAGGAGTTAGAGAAACTATTTAGGGCAGATACAAATTTCACTAAAAGCAAAGATATTCTTGAAAAGGTTAGGTATGAACTCAAAGCAATTGAAAAAAGGCTAGACGAGGTTGAAGGTACACCTAAAAGAGGTGGCCTAGAGAGATTCGGCGATAGTTTTTTCAGCACCATACAAGCCTCTTTTATGCCTGTTAATGTCCCTAGTGCCTCTGGCAAATATGTTGTTGGTGTTGGGGATAACTTTCAATTAATGCTTACTGGTACTACCAAAGTATCAAGTGCTAGCTCTGAGGAGCAAATGGTGCAAAGAGATGGAACAATTACTATTCCAAATATTGGAAAATTAAGGATTGCAGGAATGACTCTTGATGAAGCAGAAGCTGCTGTTGCAAAATATTTAGAAAAAACTTCTCCAGGAGTCCTCAGCTTTCTTTCACTTACAAAAATTCGTGACATAGATGTTATCCTTCTTGGCGGAGTGGTGAGTCCTGGAATCTTTACCCTTGGCGGCGGTTCAAATGTTTTAACAGCCCTTAACGTTGCCGGTGGAATTGCTGAGAATGGTTCTTATAGAAAAATTGAACATAAGAGAGGCGGAGAAACTATTCAAGTAATTGATCTCTACGAAATTTTTATATTTGGAAATATAGATTTTGATCAAGATTTACAATCTGGCGATGTGCTTTTTGTTCATCCGATTCAAAATAGTATTCCTGTTTCAGGAGGGGTTAATACCCAAGCCATTTTTGAAGTTCTATCAGGAGAAACAGTTGATGATGTGATTAAGTATGCAGGTAATTTTTCAGCTTCATTTGATGGATATAAGAGCATTTACATTAAGAGGAACGATTTAAATTCTCAACAGATTATTGATTTGCCTGTTAATGACTCAAAATCTTTTGCTATTCAAGCAAGAGATGTAATTTTAGTTCCCTCATATAAAAATACTAATGAATATGCAAAACAAGTAACCTTGGAGGGCTTAGTTGTAAGGCCTGGGACATATTATGTTAGAGATACAGAGACTCTTCGTGAACTCATAATAAGAGCAGGTGGATATAAGGAAAATGCATATGAATTTGGAGGAGCATTATTTAGAGAATCCGCTTTAGATACTGAGGAACATTTTTCAAAATTAACATACTCAGATACCATTAATTTTATTATTGCGAGGTTATCTCAACCAGGAATTAACATAACAGCTGATTTTGGCAAACTATTAGCTGAGGAGCTAAGATCCAGAATTAGCATGGGCAGAGTAGTAGCAGAATTTAATATAAATAAGTTAAGCATGGATCCCTCTAAAGACATTATATTGAAACATAATGACAGAATTGTTATCCCTCCATTAGAAAAAGTTGTATACCTTTTTGGAGACTTTAGAAAACCAACTAATTTAAGTTATAACCCAAATTTAAGTATTGAAGATTACATTAATGATGCAGGAGGGCTAAATGACTCATCTCAAAAAGAGATTATCATAATAGATCCATCAGGTGTTTCTAATGTATATACCAAAGGATTATTTGCCCGTGGGAATGTTGAAATTTATCCTGGATCAATAATATATGCACCTCGAGATATTGGAAAAATAGAGGGGATTAGATATGCAGCCACTATTTCACCAATTTTGAGTAGTCTAGCTATCTCTCTTGCTTCTTTGAACAGTATTAGCGATTAGAGATTTTCTAGCAGGCTTAAATAAAATTATTTTTAAGCAATCATTATGATGAAGAGATGAGATATAAAAATTATGCATATATCTTCCTATTTATTTTTTTTAGCAATACAGCTAAATCAAATATAAATGATTACATATATCCTTATTCATCTCCTAGTTTCAATGAATATGGTTCTCTTGGGCTCATCAGAATGCCTTCAGCTAGATTTCACGAAGAGGGAACAATAGCGTTTCACTGGTCTCAGAATGATCCATATACAAGAGGTAGCATCATCGCATATCCATTCAATTGGTTTGAAGCTTCATATCAATATACTGATGTAAATAATGCCCTTTATAGCAGTGTTGAAAGTTTTAGTGGCAATCAAACATATAAAGATAAAGGATTTGATGTAAAGTTTCGCTTGATTCGAGAGAGAGACTATCTCCCTCAAGTTGCTCTAGGTATTAGAGATATTGCAGGAACTGGAACTTTTGCTGCAGAATATTTGGTTGCATCAAAAAAGATAAAAATTCCAAAATATTTCTATGGTTCTGATTACTTAAATAATATTGATTTAACTTTTGGTCTGGGGTGGGGTGACCTAGCTCATTCAAAATTTAACAATCCTTTGACTAGTTTAGATAAGAGGTTTGAGAGAAGGACGCTCATTCAAGATACTCAAGGTGGAGAATTTAGTCCAGGCAGGTATTTTAGTGGGCCAATGGGTGCATTTGCAGGAGTTGAAATTCCATTGCCAAATTTAAATGGTCTTAAGCTTAAAATTGAGTATGATGGCACTGACTATTCAGAAGAAGGATTTCCTTTTGGCAGAAAATCATTTCAACTAGCTTTTGAGTCTATTAAACAGAGTCAATCAAGGATTAATTATGGACTTACTTATCCTGTAAATAACTATATTCAGGTTTACGGTGCTTTTACCAAAGGAAATACTTTGAGCTTTGGTTTTAGTTTATCTGCAGGGTTTGGCAAGAAGAATCCAGTCATTAGAAGTTCTGAAAAGCTCAAATCTGTTGATAATCCAATATTACGAAAAGAGCTTGCAAATGATGATGACGAAACCTTGATGATATTGGCAATGGATGTTCTAAGAAGAAATGACATACATGTATCCAAAGGCAGCAGAAATAAAGAAGAGCTCACTCTTGCGTATGCTCAGAATAAATACATGAGTCATGTTATGGCTTCTGGGAGAGCTGCTCAAGCATTAGATCAAGTATCTCCAGATTACATAAAAACATTTACACTAGAAACAATGAATGCTGGCGCAGTCATGAACAGTGTTTCAATAGACAGAGAAGCTTTTAATAAGTATAAAAAAGATAAAATATACTCATTGGCTAAAAATGAAATAGAGATTAATTCATCAACATATAATGAAGATGACTACACATTTAATCCGCCATTCTCTTATCCCTATATATTTTGGAGAATTGAGCCAGACCTAGTTGCGCAAATAGGAGGTCCCGATGGATTCTTTTTTGGAAATGCAAGACTTGCTGGACATGCTGAGATAAAATTTTCTCGTAATATAAGTATTAATACAGAAGCATCAATCGGTATTTATGATAATTTTGATGAACTGAAGCTAGCTTCTGATAGTGTCCTACCCCATGTTAGAACAGATATAGTCAAATATTTAAAGGCGACAAGAGACTATAGCATTAATAGAATTCAAGCTAATTATTTCATGAATCCGTGGAATGATTTATATGCAAAGATATCAGGAGGTCTCTTAGAAGATATGTTTGGTGGTATTGGTGGAGAGATTTTATATCGTCCAATGCACAGAAATTTTGCTATTGGAGCAGAAGTTTGGTCTGTTCGCCAAAGAGATTACAACATGAACTTTTCATTCCTAGATTATAGAACTGATACAGGCCATATTAATCTATATTATAGGGAACCGCGAAGCAAAGTTACGTTTGCTGTAAAGGGTGGTAGATTTTTAGCAGGTGATTCTGGGGTAAATATTGATTTTTCAAGAAGGTTTAAAAGCGGCTTGAGAATAGGCGCATTTTTTTCGCTTACTGATATAAGTAAACAAGAGTTTGGTGAAGGAAGTTTCGACAAAGGTTTTTATTTTAACTTACCCATGCAAGCATTTTTTACTAACTACTCAAGAAGTTTAGCAGGCTGGGGTTTAAAACCTCTGACTAGAGATGGGGCTGCATATGTAACACACTCTCACCATTTGTGGGGAATAACAGAACCCGCTCAGGCATATTCCATTGAAAGGGATTGGGATGATTTATATGACTAAATTTATATTTACGCTGTTGGTTCTTTCTTCATGTTCTTTTATAGATTATGGACAACTTCCAGCAACTATTAAAGACTCTATTTACGGGAAAGATATAGTTATCGATGGTGATTTTTTTAATGCTCAAAAGTATTCATTTGCAAAGATTAGAATAGGTAAATCAATTGTAGCTATAGCTGTTTTGGCTTCAGCAAGCAAAGAAAAATATGCTTGGATCTCTCAAGACGGTGTTCGCATTTACACAAATAATGGAAGAATTGTTAAAACTGTTGGCCTTCAGCATGATGTAAGTACTTTAGACGGCAGTCAGAACATTAAACTCACATCTTTTGTAAATTATGATCCCAGTAAGCTTCATAGGCGCAACACTTTATTAGAGCTATCTAATCCTAATGCTATTATTGCTCAACAATTTACTCTTACAGAAAAGGGTGTAGATAGTGCATATTTTAATTCAATGCTTTATGCAGAAGGCTTTACATCTGGCAAGCTAGCATTTAGTGGAATTAATTATTATTGGGTTGATCCAAAAGGAAGAGTCATTAAAACCGAGCAATTCATTCATCCTAGCTTACCAAAAGTAGTAATAGAGTTTTATTTTAAATAATTAATAAAATTTCAAATAAAAAAAACCCCAAATAAATTGGGGTTTTTTTTAGAGTTAGTTTTTGTATTAGTCAGCTAATTTTGTTCTTGTTGCCACTGATACAGTTGTTTCTTCTACATAAATTGTATCAGGAAGAGTCACTGGGATAGCTTCTATAACATCAACAACATAAACCTCTTCGCTTGCTGCAACTGCTTCTTGTGTTACTTCAATATTAGAATCGATTGCATTATCTAATTCAATATATACAACAGCATTGCCGTCTGGATCATTACCATCAGAATTGTAGTCGGTAGCAAGTGTGTAGTATTCTCCGTCTGCATTAGGTGGGTAAAGTGCAGCCCATGCGCTATCTGGGCCAGCTTCCGCATAAAGTGCATATCTGTAATCAGTAACAACACCACCAATAGTACTTGTTGATGAGGCTGTTGATGTTGAAGTTACAACACCTGTTACTTCCTCAGTACCAGCAACTTCTCTGGTAGCTGTAGTAGTACCAGTTTTTGCTAAT
>MDTB01149058.1_pt1 | contig 21354 bp, 21 predicted proteins | sample 811161 | NCBI WGS metagenome assembly MDTB01 (sample SAMN05326650, study PRJNA326480) | marine metagenome | isolation source: seawater | place: Mediterranean Sea | collected 2009
ATCCATTTGAAGAATATTTTATAACAGTATTTGCATCACTTACTTCAAATTTTCTTTCACATAAAACTGTATACTTTGTAGTTTTATATACTAAAACTTTATTCCCACTCTCAGAATAATTTGTTTCAGATGGTTGTCCCATTTCTTGCTTTAAGTCAACTATACTTTTTCCAAGAAATTTTGATAACATTTCATCTTCTTTTTTAATTATTTTCTCTGATTTTTTTTTCACTGCCTGACAACCAGATAAAACTATTATTGAAAAAAAAGTTAATAAAAATATTGAAAATATTTTTTTCATAATTGAAACTCCTTGATCTTTAGTTGATACTAACTTTATAGTTGAAATATGTTAATAATTTGTTCAAATTTAAAGCATTGTCGTCAAGAATCGCATATGAAGAGATTTTAGGAGGAGATAAATGTTAGATAAATATTTTAATTACAAAAAATATAAAACAGACTTTAGGACAGAGGTTGTTGCGGGAGTTTCTACTTTCCTGACCATGGCCTATATTATGTTTTTAAACCCTGTCATCTTAGCTGATGGCGGATTTGATTTTGGCGGAGTGTTTACAGCAACTGCATTAGCAACTGCTTTGGCATGCTTTATTGCAGCATTTTATGCTAAGACTTGGCCAGTTGGTTTAGCTCCAGGGATGGGGATAAATGCTTTCATTGCTTACGGAGTATGTTTAGGCATGGAATATACACCTGCTGAAGCTTTAGGAGCTGTGCTAGTTGCTGGAGTAGTGTTCTTAATAATCTCATTAACACCCATAAGAGCTTGGTTGATTAACTCAATTCCAAAAAGTTTGAAGCTTGGTATTGGTGCTGGTATCGGTCTTTTCCTTGCAATAATTGGTTTTGAAATTATGGGATTAACAGCAGACAATCCTGTAACACTTGTTCAATTAGGTGACTTATCTAATCCATTATTATTATTAGGAGCAGGTGCTTTCATTTCTATGATTGTGATGGAAAAATTTAATATTAAAGGAAATATAATTATAGGTATCGTTGCGTTTAGTGCAATAGCTTGGCTTACTGGTGTTGGAAATTTTAATGGTGTTGTTTCAGCTCCGCCACCAATGACTCACCTGATGACTTTTGATTTGGGGGCAGCTTTAAGTGCATCAATGGTAACAGTTATTTTTACTTTATTTTTCATAGATTTTTTTGATACTGCTGGAACACTAACTAGTGTTGCAAATGTTGCTGGTAAAATTGGAAGTGATGGGAAAATAAAAGATATTGACAAAGCGATGTTGTCCGACAGTGTATCAACTGTAGCAGGTTCAATGCTTGGGACTTCAACGGTAACAACTTATGTTGAAAGTGCAGCTGGAGTAAAAGCAGGAGGACGAACTGGAATGACCTCTTTAGTCATTGGTTTGTTGTTTTTGCTGTGCCTTTTTTTCAGTCCGTTAGCTACTTCTTTGCCAAAAGAGATTGATGGAGCAGCTTTAATTTATATTGCAACATTATTTGTAAGGAATATTACAGATATCGACTGGGATGATATAGCTGAGTCTGGTCCAGCTGTTCTTGCAATGATAGCAATGCCATTTACTTATTCGATTTCTAATGGAATAGCTTTGGCATTTGTTTCATATGCGCTAATTAAAATATTTACTGGAAAATTTAATTCTACAAGTCCAGCAATATGGGTAATTGCTGCTTTAAGCGTTATAAGCTTTGCAGTGGCATAAAATCGAATTTAAACAGGGTTGGTTTTTTTACTGACCCTGTTTATTTCTTTTAACAATTTGCTCTATACTTATTTCCTCGTAATGCTCTGTTGGCTGAACTATCCAGGGATCATTATCTAGTTTTATAGGACAAAAATCAGGAGAAAATTTAGAAGATTTTTTTTTCCATAAGCAAGCTGTCTTAATTTCTTTAATATTTTTTTTAATTGGTTCATATTTCAATAACCAATCGACACTTTTATTAAGCGTTAATCCAGTATCAGATAGGTCATCTGCTAATAATATTCTTTCAAAGTCTTTTTGGTGTGCAATAGAACTAATCTCTCGAGAAAAAACTAGCTCTCCTTGTTTATCTTCCATTCCTTTTCCAGAGTAACTCTGTATAACTATGTAGGCAGTTGGGAGTTTAAATATTCTTGATAAAATGTCTATAATAGGTGCGGCACCTCTCATAATCCCTACAAGGACGGTTGGTTTATAGCTTTTGTTTATATCAATTGCTAATTTTTCTACAGTATCTAAATATTCCTGGAAATTTATAATTAACTTGTCTGCCATAAAAATTGTTATCATAATTAAAAAAAATAAAAAAGGAGATTTTATGAAAGGTTATTGGGTTTGTACCTACGAGAAAATTGATAATATAGAAAAATTAAAGGAATATGCTCTTAAAGCCAAACCAGCAGTGGAGAAGTATTTTGGTAAATTTTTAGTTAGAGGAGGTCAAAATATAACTTCAGAGGGAATTAATTCACCTAGAGTAGTTGTGGTTGAATTTAAAGACTTTGATACTGCAAAAAGGTGTTATGATTCAAATGAGTATCAAGAGGCACATGACATATTAAAGGGACATGTGATTAGACATCATCAAATAGTTGAAGGCAGTTAATACTGTATAGGATCATTATCGATTGATCTCCAAAGATACCAAGTGGCAACAGAACAGTAGGGTGTAAAAATTTTTTGTAATTTTTTTATAAACGAATTTGGTGGAAAATATTTTTTTCCGTAATTATTTGATATGGCTCTTAACAAACCTATATCCTGTACTGGCCAAATGTTAGACCTGTTGTAAGTGAATAAAAGTATCATCTCAGCTGACCATCTGCCGATTTGTCTTAGTTCAGATAAGTATTCAATAGCTTGTTCATCTGACATGCTTTTAATCAGACTTGGTTTAAATTCTTTGTTTATCATCTTTCTCGCTAAAGATTTTATTCCTCTGACTTTTTGTCTACTTAAACCACAGCTTTTTAATTGTGAAAAAGTTAAGCAATTAACAGTCTTGGGAGTAATTTTATTTTTACATTTTTTTTTAAACTTTAAAAATACAGAGTTAGCAGCGGCTACACTTATTTGTTGACCTATAATGCTATTGCACAAAGAAAGAAATATATTTTTTCTTGTTGTTAGGGTTGAATCAGAGTATTTTTTAATTAAATTTTTCATCACTCTATCCTTTCTCGACAAATATTTCTTTGCTTTATTCCAATATATTGGAGTTTTATTCATGACGTGTAACTGTAGTTTGGTTTTTGTGATAAATTTCTCGTCTAAAAATGATAATTGAAGATATAATAACTAAAGCTGCACCTAAAAGAGTTTTAAAGGTCGGAACCTCTCCCCAGATAAAATATCCAAAAATTATAGCAAAAACTAGACCTAAATATTTTAAAGGTGTAACTAATGAAACTTCTGAAAATTTGTAGGACTGACTCAACCATAAATTTGCAACTCCTCCAAAAATACCCACAAAGGATAGTATTATTAAATCGTGTAAACTGGGCATTATCCATCCGTACGGTATTGTTATTAAACTTAACAAAGTTATTGCAACAGAAAAGTATAAAGAAATTAACCAAACAGGCTCCGAAGTAGATAATTGTCTTATAGCAATTGCAACATAAGATAGCCCTAGGCAAAAAATTATTGGATATAAGTAATAAATATTTAGTGAAGTAAAGCCTGGTTCAACGATAACAACTATTCCAACAAAACCTACTATGACAGCTAACCATCTATAAAAACCAACTTTTTCGCTTAATAAAAAAATTGAAAAAATTGTAGTAAATATTGGCGCCGCAAATGAAATGCTTACAACCGTTGCTAAAGGCAAGTTTCTTAATGCAGTAAAAATCGCAACTAATGCAATTAAACCAGATATACATCTTAAAAAATGTAATCCTGCTCTTTTAGTATAATAAAAATTTTTTCTTCTTTCGGGTGGAATAATAAAAAAATAAAAAATAATTCCAAAAAAACCTCTAAAAAATAGAACCTCACCTAATGGATAATTTTCAGACCACTTTACAATGATATCCATTATTGAAAATGCACATACTGATAAAAACATGTACAAAAAGCCCAATTGATTTTTAGATAACATAGGAATAGTTTTAGATTAAAAAAATTAATTAGCAATGGAAATAGCAATTTTAGGATTAGGATGTTTTTGGGGACCGGAGTTAAAATTTAGTAAGCTTAAAGGTATTTACAAAACTGAAGTGGGTTATTGTGGGGGCAATAGTAATAAAACTTCATATGAAGAAGTATGCACAGGTAATACAAATCATGCAGAAGTTGTAAAATTAGATTTTGATCCAAATGTAATTTCATACGAGGAGATAATTAATCATTTTTTTGAATTTCATAATCCCACTACATTAAACGCTCAAGGTCCAGATATTGGTACACAGTATAGAAGCGAGATTTTTTATTTAAATAATTCACAAAAAAAAGTTGCAGAAAAATTAATAAAAAAAAAAAATGATATTATGGATGGAACAGTTGTTACTAAATTATCTTTAGCTAAAAACTATTGTGCAGCAGAAGAATATCACCAGAAGTTCATGGATAAAAGAAGATAATATATGTCTCTGATCAGTACTGAGTGGCTTTACAAAAATATTAAAAAAGTTAAAATTATTGATAGCTCTTGGCATCTACCAAAAGAAAAAAGAGATGCTTTAAATGAATACAAAAAAGAGCATATTGAAGGATCAATTTTTTTTGATATTGATAAATATTCTGACAAAAAAAGTGATCTACCACATATGTTGCCATCTAAGTACGAATGGGAATTTTTCATGTCAACACTAGGAATATCAAACGACGATATAATTGTTATTTATGATAATTCTCATCTAATTAGTTCATGCAGGTGCTGGTTCACATTTCTATATTTTGGTCATGATAAAAATCTAGTTTTTGTTTTAGACGGTGGATTGAAAAAATGGAAAGAGGAGAATAAAAAGACTGTAAAAACGGTTAAACAAATTAAAAAATCTAAATACTCTGCATCTGAAAATAAAAAGCAGGTAAAAAATAAAATTGAAATTGATAAAAATCTAGCACAAAAAAAATTTAAGGTTATTGATGCTAGATCCCAGGAGAGATTTGACGGTAAAGAGGATGAACAAAGAAAAGGCTTAAAAAGTGGTTCAATACCTGGATCATCTTGTTTGCCCTTTAGACAACTTATCAATGATGATAATACTTTTAAAAAAAAAGACGAAATTAGGATGAAATTTAAAAATATTATAAATTTAGAAGATAATAATATTGTATTTTCTTGTGGATCTGGAATAACTGCATCTGTACTGGCGCTTGCATATTCACTAATTAATAATAAATATAGTCCTACAATATATGATGGATCATGGAGTGAATACGGTAAACTATAAATATTATGAAAAGATCAACTAAAGTTTTTACAGTAATAATTGTGTTTTTCTTAATAATTGCAACAGTAATTATTGCAAGAACCATGATTGGAAATCACTTTAAAAAAAAATTTAGCAAAAGACCTCCTCCAGGAATAATAGTAACTCAAGTAATTGAAAATAAATTTGAGGATATAATAGAAACATTTGGAACTGCCATTCCTGCTCAGATTAAATCATATAAAATTGAAAAATATGAAATTCTAGAACCTATAAGATTTAATTCAAAAGTGAATAAGGGAGAAATAATTGCACAACTTAAAACAAGAAAAATAATTGCCCCTTTTGATGGTATAATTGGCAAAAGAGATTTTTCTGATGATATTTTAGTTTCAAAAAGTTCAATTTTGCTTAACTTAGAAGATACTACAATAATATTCTCAGATGTAGAAATCCCAGAGGTATATGCGCCTTTTATAAAAAATGGATTATCCGTAGATATAAAATTCTCTGGATATCAAAATAAAATATATTCTGGAATAGTAGACTCAACATCAAGCAGAATTAATAGTAAAACAAGATCATTAGCAACAAGAGTAAAAATAAATAATGAGAAATATGAATTGTTACCAGGATCTCTTTTGGAGATAACGATAAAATATAATGAAAGAAACGCTTTAAGTGTACCTGATACAAGTATAATTACTGAAGGCTCTAAAAGTTACGTTTTTATGGTAAATGAAAATAATAATGCTATTAAAACAGAAGTTGAGATAGGAAAAAGATATCTTGGTAATTTAGAAATTTTAAATGGCTTGTCATTAGGTGATAGAATTGTAGCTGAAGGATTAAAAAAAGTTAGACCTAATAGTAAAATAAAACCAATTATTAATTAAGATAATGTATTTAACTGAAGTAAGTATCAGAAGACCTGTCATCTCATGGGTGATGTCATTAATATTAATTTTGTTTGGAATATTTGTTTTTTGGAAATTACCTGTAAGAGAACTTCCATCCGGATTGCAACCTCCGATCGTACAAATACAAATAGATTATAAATCAGCTGCTGCACCAATTGTTGATCAAGAAGTCACTCAAGTAGTTGAAGATGTAATTGGAGGAGCAGAGGGAATTAAAAATATAGAGTCTAAGTCTGAGAATGGAAGAAGTACTATAAATGTAATTTTTGATACTGAAATAGATCTAGATAATGCTGCAAATGATATAAGGGAGAGAGTTGCTAGAATAATTGATAACTTGCCAGCAGAGTCAGATCCTCCACAAATTTTAAAACAAGCTGCTGGATTTACAACAACAATGTGGTTGGCCTTATCATCTTCCACTTGGAGTGACTTAGATCTTGGAGATTACGCAGAAAGATATTTAATCGATACTTTTTCAAGTGTCAAAAATGTAGGTAGAATAAGGGTTGGAGGACTTAGAGAATTGAGTATTAGGGTTTGGATAGATCCAATCAAACTTGCTGCAAATAACCTTACCGTACAAGATGTTGAATTAGCATTAAGGAGGGAAAATGTAAGGTTGCCAGCAGGTACATTAGAAGCAGACAACATAGATTTAAACCTAAGTCTTGATAAATCATATAATGATATAGATAAAATTAAACAATTACCAATAAAAAAAAATAAAAAAAAAGTTCTATTATTATCCGATATAGCAGATATTGAATTTGGACCTGTCTCAGAAAAAACTTTGTTTAAAGCTCAAACAAAAAATAAAGTAAATTTAAAAACTGTTGGTATAGGTATTTATGCAAAGAGTGGGGCATCTACAGTTGAACTTTCAAAATCAATAAAAAAAAAGGTTTCCATAGTTAATAAAACATTACCTCAAGGATTAACTTTAGAAGTTGCATTTGATAGGGCAAATTATGTAAGTGCAGCTATTGAGGAAGTCTATAAAACTTTAATAATCGCTTTTATTTTAGTTGTAATAATTATTTACTTATTCCTAGGTAATTTGAAAGCTGTAATTGTTCCAGCTATAGCATTACCTGTAAGCTTAATTGCATCATTTCTTGGTTTATATATATTTGATTTATCAATTAATATTTTTGTACTTTTAAGTTTTATTCTAGCTATTGGAATTATCACAGACGACTCTGTAATAATGACCGACGCAATTTATAGAAGAATTGAAAAAGGAGAAACACCCCTAGTTGCAGCATTTAAAGGATCAAAACAAATTACATTTGCAATCATAGCAACTACACTAATTTTAATAGCTGTCTTTTTGCCATTAATTTTTATAGAAGGTATCTCTGGTACTTTGTTTAAGGAAACTGCTATTGCACTTTCTTTCTCTATAATCGTATCTTCTTTTGTAGCGCTAACTTTGTCCCCAATGCTCGCAAGTAAATTTCTAAACAAAAAAACTAATAAAAATCTAGTTATTAAAAAATTTGAAAAATATTTTCAGTCATTTTCAAAATTTTACAAAGAAACCCTTAATATATTAATTGATAGATCAAAACTTGTATCAATATTTATTGTATTCATAATTTTTTCTTCAGTAATACTTTTTAATTTTTCAAAAAAAGAGTTATTACCAATGGAAGATAGGGGAGCTTATTTAGTCATTGGTTTTACAGATGAAGGAAGCTCATTTGAATATACTCAAGAAAAAGCGCAAATTATTGAGAAAAGACTTACACCATTACTGCAAGCAGATGATAGTCCATATTCAAGATTTATAATGAGAGTTCCAGGTTTTGGAAGTTCTGCAAACTCTTATAATAGTTTTATAATTATAGCATTGTTAGATAATTGGAAAAATAGAGATAAAAATTCTCAAACTATAATGAGAGAAGCAATTGGTAAAATAGTTACTGTGCCACAAGCAGTAGCATTTCCTATTTCTCCTCAATCGATTAGGGTCTCGAGTTATAATAAACCTGTACAGATGGTTGTTTATGGAAGCACTTATAAAGAGCTAGAGGAAATTCAAAAAAAAATAATTTTTAATTTAAGAAAAAATCCAAATTTGTCTAGAATAGAGTCAGATTATTCTAGAAATAAACCAGAAGTTAAATTGATCATTAATAAAAGTAAAGCTAAAGACCTTGGAATATCAACTGAGTCGATTGGGAGGACTTTAGAAATTCTTTATGGAGGAAAAAAAATAACAACTTTTAATAAGCTAGGTAAGGAATATCCAATTATTTTACAGCAATACATATCAGATAGAAGAAATAAAGATGGTGTATCTAAAATTTTTATAAGATCTGAAGATGGGCAACTAATTTCTTTAGTAAATTTAGTTGATTTCGTTGAAGAAGGCAATGCTAAGGAACTTAACAGATATAACAGACAAAAAGCTATTACAATATCAGCAAATATAGGTGAAAATTACACTTTATCAGAAGCAATAAGTTTTTTAGAAAATACAATTTCTGAAGTTTCACCTGAAAACCAAATTGCTTGGAAGGGAAAATCTGAAGAATTAAAAGAAACCACTAATGAACTTTTTATTATTTTTGCTTTAGCGCTGCTTACTGCATATCTTGTGATGGCTGCTACATTTAATTCTTTTGTCCATCCATTTATAATAATATTGACTGTGCCTTTAGCAATTTTTGGAGGATTAGTATTTATCTTATTCCTAAATAGTTCTGTAAATATATTTTCTCAAATTGCTTTGATTATTTTAATTGGTATTTCTACAAAAAATAGTATTTTAATTGTTGATTTCGCAAATCAATTAAGAACCAAGGGAAAAAATATTCGGGACTCAATCAGAGAAGCGTGCGACTTAAGATTTAGACCTATAATTATGACATCACTAAGTACAATGATTGCAATGTTGCCTTTAGTCGTAGGAAACATTGGGCCGGGCGCAGGAGAAGCTTCTCGACTTGCTGTTGGATCAACCATTTTAGGTGGTATGATTATATCTACCTTCTTCACACTATATGTTACTCCATCAATGTATTTGCTTTTAGCAAAAAATACTAAAAGAATAGATGCTGTAGATATAGATTTAAAAAAACAACTAAACTAATATATAATATATTTTTTACGATTTAAAGATTTACTACATTTTAAAAGTTGTTTCTTATATATGCTGGCTTGCTTCTCTACCTTATTTGCAAGCAATATAACTTTTTGATTTTTTTTATAATTTTTATAATTACCCCATCCTTCGTGATAAGCAACATATTGCCTAAAAGCATCTTTTTTTGAAATTTTTAAAATTTTTTCAGTTTTATTTGTGTACCATCCTATAAAATCTACACTATCCTTAAATCTAGTCCTTGTAGCATATTTATTTCCAGTTTCTTTTTTATACTGCCTCCAAGTTCCTTTTACCGCTTGAGAATATCCAAATGAACTTGAAGGACGTTTATAAGGTATGACTTTAAAAATTTTTTTTCTTGCTGGTTTAGCTAGCCAATCGAAATCGGACTCCATTTTTATAATTGCTAACTGGATATATATTGGGGTTCCCCATTTTTCAGAAGTTTTTTTTGCATGTTTGTACCATAGATATCTTTCTGAAAATATTGAACATCCATCAGCTGTGTTTTTTGGAATTGATGAACATCCAATTAAAAAAAATAAAATAAATAATGAAACAAAATTATTTCTTTTTTTTAAGGTCCACATTTATTTCCTTTAAAAATAGTATTGCCTTAAGAATCACTATACTTATCGTTACACCAAATAAATTACCTAGTAAATCCTCATATTGAAAAGACCTGTTTGGTATAAAGTAATGCGTAAATTCTAAAAATATTGATAAAAAAAACAGATAAATAATCATAATCTTTTTATTAATTTGATAAATTAAGCCTATAAATGCAAGTAAACTAAAAGCATAAACGTGATTGGATGAAACTAAGAAATCACTAGTTATTTGTGGCTGGATTTGACAATCATTATAAAAAAAACAGCCAAGAATGCTTCCTGGAAATAAGTAAAATATAATTAAAGATAAGTTAAGAATATGAAATATTGTTTTTAAGTATCTCATTTATCCCTTATATTCAAATATTAGTAATGAGTCATCTAATTTTAATAAGACATGGCCAGAGTGAGTGGAATTTAGAAAATAGGTTCACAGGTTGGGTTGATGTTGAGCTTGCTCCAAATGGTAAATTAGAAGCGTGCAAAGCAGGTGAACTGTTAAAGGAAAAAAATCTTAAATTTGATATTTATTTTTCTTCTTTTCAAAAAAGGGCTATAGATACCTTAAAACTTATCCTTAATACTTTAAGATTAAAAGAAGATTTAATTCTAAAAGCATGGCAGTTAAATGAGAGACATTATGGAAGTCTCACTGGGTTGAATAAAGATGAGATGAAAAAAAAATTTGGCGAGGAAGTAATTCATAAATTCAGAAGATCTTGGGATAATCCACCTGAACCATTAAGTAAAAATAATCCTTTTCATCCATTAAATATTAGTGCGTATGAAAAAGTTCCAAAAAATAAAATACCCGATACAGAATCATTAAAAGACACTTATGAAAGAGTAATTCCTTTTTATAAATCAAACTTACAAACAAAATTGTTAGAAGGAAAAAATATAATTGTTTCTGCTCATGGAAATTCAATCAGAGCAATTTGTAAGTATTTATTTCATTTAGATAATGAAAATATAACAAAATTAGAAATTCCAACGGGTAATCCATTATATATTGAATTTGATAAAAGCTTAAAAATAAAAATTTGTAAATATTTAGACTCTAGTAGATCAAAAGATCTTATTAAGTTCTAATAATTTTTTGTAAATATTTAAATCAGTTACATGATAAAATTTTAAAGAACTCTCAAATCCGATTAATTTATTTTCTAATATTAATTCATCCCAAATCTCATTAATAGGAAAAATTTTTTTTGATTTATCCTTAAACAGAGATTTATTTATTATTTGGCATCCAGTGTAAATAAAATTATTTTTTTCATTTTTAGATATTTTTAAAAATTCTAAATTAAAATCACCAATTAAATTTTTATCGAAACTTTTGTCCCTATTTACTAATAATAATATATTTGAGCTTTTTTGAGAGAAGTATATTTCTTCCATTTTTTTAATTATTTCTACATAATCTTTGTTCCAAAGTGTATCTGGGTTTAGGACAAGAAAATTCTCCTCACTAGATTTATTTATTAAATTATTAATACCACCACCTGTATTTAAGATTTCTTTTCCATCCTCATAAACTTCTATTTCAAAATCGTATCTATTATTTTTAATAAAATTTGTTATTTTATTTCCTAAGTAAAAAGTATTAACCAGTACTTTGCTGATCCCAAGTTCATTAACTAGGTTGAATGAATTTTCAAGAAGAGTAATTTCATTTACTTTAAGAAGAGCTTTTGGAATATTTTCAGTTAAAGGCATTAATCTTTTTCCAAAACCAGCACATAATATTAATGCATTTTTTAATTTCATAAGTTATTTAATAATACCTTGAGTTCACTAAATTTTTTTTTGTTTTTTATCCTATTTTCAATTAGTTTCCATGCATAGGGAATTAATCTAAGATACTTGTGCTTTTTATCTCTAATAGATAGTCTAGTAAATATTCCTATAATTTTAAGATTTCTAGTTACTGTATGAATATCAAAATCATTCATAAAATCTTTTTTAGAAAATTTAATTTTTTTTTTTAAAAAGTAATAATTTATTATTTTATTTTTTAATATACTAGAAGTTTGGTATCTTACATCATCTACCAATGAGCATAGGTCATAAGATGGGTTACCAAACACAGCATCTTGATTATCAATTAAACAAATATTTCCGTCGTTTAAAATTAAATTAGAAATATGAAAATCTCTATGTACAAAAACTTTATTTTTTAACTTAAAATTTTTGATAAATTTATAGATTATTTTTTTAATCCTTAATGAATTATTGTCATTTTTCTTTTTTTTTAATTTATATTTCAAATACCAATCAAAAAAAAGGTTTACTTCTTTTTTCAAAAAATCATAGGAGTAATTTGGAATTAAATAAGTCTGATTTTTAAAATTTTTTATTTTTCTAGTCCTAATTTTTTGTAAAACAATCAATTCGTCTACAATTTTTTTATAAATCTGTAATTGTCTACTAGGTGAAGATTTTTTAAATACTTGAAACAACGTTTTATTTCCAAAGTCTTCTACTTCTATAAAATTTTTCTCATAACTCTCTTTAATGAGTTTTGGAGCTCTAATTCTATTTTTAATTAATATTTTATTTACAGCATCATAATCTAGTAAATTTTTTTTTTTATTAATAATCGAATAAATTTTAATTTTAGTTATTTTTTTATTTTTAGCTCTAAAAAATTTTCTAGTAGAAGCATCCCCTTTAATTAATTTCATATTGTTTACACCTTCCATATGAACTAATGCGTAAATTTCTTTCATCTATTTTTTTTGAATATTTAAAATAAATCTTAATGTAATTTTTAGGTTTTATTCTGATAATTTCTGGCCATTCTACAACCGTTATTACATTATCTGTTTCTTCAAATAAACCAATGTTATTTATTTCTAAATTATTTTTAATTCTGTAAAGATCAAAATGTCTGATAATTATATTTTTAATTTTATATTCTATCGCTATGTTAAAAGTAGGACTAGGTATTTCGGTTTGTGGTTTTTTATTTTTTTTTTGAAGGCTGTTTATTAAAAATCTTGTAAAAGTTGTTTTGCCTGTACCAATTTTACCATAAAGAAGAATATAATCGCCTTTTTTAATTATTTTTGAAAATTTGGATGCTAAATCTTTTAATTGACTTTTAGATGAATTTCTCATCTTGCCATTAGGCTAGTATCTATAGGCGTCGGGTTTATAAGGTCCTTCTGGTTTAACGCTTATATAATCTGCTTGATCCTTTGAAAGTTTAGTAAGTTTAGCTCCAACTTTTTCTAAATGTAACATTGCTACTTTTTCATCTAAGTGTTTTGGTAATACGTAAACTTTTTTCTCATAATTTTTTGAATTATTCCAAAGTTCAATTTGAGCTGTAACTTGATTTGTAAATGATGCGCTCATAACAAAACTAGGATGACCAGTCGCACATCCTAAGTTCACTAACCTACCCTCCGCTAAAAGTATAATTCTTTTTTCATCTGGAAAGGTAATCTCATGTACTTGTGGTTTAATTTCATCCCATTTATAATTCTTTAGTGCCTCTACTTGTATCTCATTATCAAAGTGTCCAATATTGCAAAGAATTGCTCTATCTTTCATTGCTCTCATATGATCTGCGGTTACAATATCTTTATTTCCAGTAGCCGTTACAATTATATCTGCCTCTTGGATCATATCGTCCATTGTTACAACTTCATAACCTTCCATAGCAGCTTGTAAAGCACATATTGGGTCTGTTTCTGTTACCATCACTCTTGCGCCGCTCATTCTTAATGAAGCAGCACTACCTTTACCAACATCACCAAAACCTGCAACTATTGCTACCTTACCTGACATCATAACATCAGTTGCTCTTTTAATTCCATCTACCAAACTTTCTCTACATCCATAAAGGTTATCAAATTTAGATTTCGTAACTGAGTCATTTACATTAATAGCTGGAACTAACAAAGTACCCTCTTTTTCCATTTTCTTAAGAGCTAAAACCCCTGTAGTAGTTTCTTCAGATAGACCTTTTATATCTTTCATTAAATCTTTATAGTCTTTATGCATCAATGCTGTTAAATCTCCACCATCATCAAGAATCATATTAGGTTTCCATCCTTCTTTGCCCTCTATAGTCTGTCTTACACACCACCAGTATTCTTCTTCTGTTTCACCCTTCCAGGCAAATACAGGTATACCAGCTTTTGCGATCGCTGCTGCTGCATGATCTTGTGTAGAAAAAATATTGCAAGAAGACCATCTTACATCTGCTCCTAAATCAACTAAAGTCTCAATTAAAACAGCAGTCTGAATTGTCATATGAAGACATCCAACAATTCTTGCTCCTTTTAGTGGGTATTTACCCTTATATTCTTTTCTTAAGGCCATTAAACCTGGCATTTCAGTTTCAGCTAATGAGATTTCTTTTCTTCCAAATTCTGCTTCAGAAATATCTTTTACTTTGTAATCTTGCATGCCAGCTTGTAGCAATATAATTTCTATTAATCAAATATAATTTTATTTAATTAACAGGCAAGATTATGCCTGTGTGAATAATATTTCGATTTTTGCACCTTTGTTTTTGTGATTATTCGACGCATTAACACTCCCTCCATGCAAATCCACTAAGTTTTTAACTATATTTAAGCCCAATCCTGAATGCTCTCCAAAATTATCAGGTCTATTGCTGTAAAATCTATCAAAAATTCTTTCAAGTTTTTGCTCTTTAAAACCTCTTCCCTGGTCTATAACCTTTAATACAATTTGATTATTTTTATTTATTTCTAGTATTACATCAACACCAGTATTATCTTTACTAAATGATATGGCATTATCTAATAAATTTGCCAAAATTTGCTCTATTCTATTTTCAATTCCTAAAATTATATAGGTCAAATCTTTATTTTGAATTTGTAGATTAATATTAATTCCCCTTTTAGAAACATAAATACTATTATAATCGTCTACTACAGACTCAATAATTGGCTTAAGATCAATTTTTTTCATTTTTTCGTTACTCAACACAACCTCATCTTTAAGCATTTGTGAATAATCTGTAATAAGTCTTTCTATTCGCTCTACATCGTGTGAAAGTATATTTACTAATTTTTCTCTTTGATTTTTATCTTCTGTCTCTCTAATAATTTCAGCTGCGCTTTTTAAAGAAGCTAAAGGATTTCTGATTTCATGCACTAAATCGGTTGAAAAATTTTCAGCAATATTAATTCTTTTGTGCAAATCTGTAGTCATGTCATCTAATGATTTAGATAATGTTCCTAATTCATCTCTTCTCTTTTTTAAAATTTCAATATTTGATTTTCTTTTGCTTTTGTCCTTAATGATTTTTGTATAATCAACAAGATTCTTAATTGGTTTCAAAAAATATTTGTTAAGTATTATAGAAAATATCGCTATTACCAATACAACTATAATTGAAGTTCTTGTTGTAAAATTTTTTCTTTCATTAATAGCTGTTCTTATTTCATTAGCATTTTCAGAAACAGCCAAAAAGCCAATATTTTTTTCCTCTATTCTTACATTTTGAATTGTTATTAATAAAAATTGACTATAAGTTTCTTCTACAAAAGTAAAAGGCTTTCCAAGATTTTTTGAATTTGTATATTCTAGTAAATTTTTATTTATAGACTCACTAAACTTATTTTGTAATAATTTGTTTGGGGAATTGTTTTGTTCGTCCATATCATTCACTCCTGTTTCCTCAATAATATCGAAACTTTTAGAGAAAGCTTTTGGGTCTAAATCAAATGTATCAGTATCCCCGATTAATTTTAGATCATTATTAAAAAAAATTACTCTATCTAAATTCTGAAATAAGAACCTAGTGGATAATAAAAAATTTTTGATATCATCATCCTCAAACTTAATATTAAGTCTTTTAATATGGTCAACAGTATTTTCTATAATTTGAGTATGTTTAATAGTTTTTTTTTTAATTAAATTTGGTTGTACCGAATTTATATATAGATAAGTTAAAACACCGATTACTAACATCAGTATAAAATTAATTAAAAGAAATTTTTTTAATATTGAAGAATTTCTAACTTTACTGCTTGACATCAACTAACATTCCATCTGTAGCCACTTCCATATCTAGTTTCTATTGCTGAAAAACTTGTATCAACTTTTTTAAACTTTTTCCTAATTCTCTTCACGTGACTATCAATAGTTCTGTCTTCAATGTCAGTATCCTCACGATAAGCAATATCCATCAATTGAGATCTTTCCTTTATTATTCCTGGTCTTTTGGCTAATTCCTTTACAATTAAAAATTCAGTAGTAGTAAGTTTATCAGGTAGTTGCTTACCACCCCATTCACACTCTAGTTGTGCAGAGTCCAATCTTAGTTTTCCATGTGAAATTATATTTTTTGTATCCTCAATATTATTATTTTTTTTTCTAAGTTGTACTCTAATTCTTTCAATTAATACCTTAATTGAAAAACCGCCTGATTTTTTCACAAAATCATCTGCACCAAGTTTTAACCCTAACAGTTCATCAATTTCGTCATCTTTGGACGTCAAAAAAATAACTGGTAGAGAAGTTTTTTTTCTTAATTTTTTTAATAACTCTTCTCCATCCATTTTTGGCATCTTAATATCAATAACGGCTAAATCAGGAGGAGATCGTGTAAGTCCAATTAAGGCACTTTCTCCGTCTAGATAGGTTTGTACGTTATATCCTTCTTTCTCTAAAGCTATACTGATACTTGTTAAAATATTTCTGTCATCATCAACTAGTGCAATGGTTTCTTTCATATCCAATAATAAAAATACTAAATTGTTCTAAATTGGGCAAGCTAAAGTGACTAATGAATAATTCCCCAGTTGTCTCCTGAATTAATATCTACAGTTAATGGGATAGAAAAAGCATGTAAATCACTTTTGCTAACACCTGTCATTTCATTTTTTATAACTTCACATGCTTGTTTTAGTTGATTTTTTGGCACTTCAAATATTAATTCATCATGAATTTGTAATAGCATTTTAGATTTCAGGGTACTCGAATTTTCTAAATATTTATGAATTTTAATCATTGCTAACCTCATTATTTCTGAAGCTGAACCTTGAATAGGTGCGTTTATTGCTGCTCTTTCTTGAAAATTTCTAACATTAAAATTTTTATCGTTTATACCTGAAATATGTGTTCTTCTTCCGAAAATATTATTAACGTATCCACTTTTTCTGCAAAATTTTATAGTTCTATCCATATAATCTTTTATTTCAGGAAATTTTTTGAAATATGAATTAAGAAATTCCTGAGCTTCAACATTTGAAACCATAATTTGTTTTGCAAGTCCATATTGTGAAATTCCATATATTATACCAAAGTTTATAGCTTTAGCTTTTCTTCTTTTTTCACTATCAACTTTTTTGATATCAATATTGAAAACTTGACTAGCAGTTAGTGTATGAATATCTTCATTATTTTTAAATGCTCTTTTAAGTTCTTTTACGTCTGCTAAATCTGCAAGAATCCTCATCTCAATTTGATTGTAATCAGCTGATACTAAAATATTATTTCTTTCTGCTATAAATGATTTTCTAATATTTTTCCCATCTTCAGTTTTGATTGGTATATTTTGCAAATTTGGATCACTAGATGCTAATCTTCCTGTGGAAGTCGCGGCAAGCAAAAATGAAGTGTGCACTCTCTTTGTTTTTTTATTTAAATAACCAGGTAAAGAATCAGAATAAGTATTCTTTAGCTTAGATATCTGCCTCCACTCTAATATCAATTTTGGTAATTCATGTCCTTTATATGCTAGATCTTCCATTACAGTTGCACTAGTTGCGAAGCTTCCTTTTTTTGTTCTTTTTAGTGTAGAAATTTTTAATTCATTATATAAAATTTCACCAAGTTGTTTCGTAGAACCAATATTAAATACCTTGTTTGATAATTTAAAAATTTTTTTTTCTAAAACCTTAATTCTTTCTTGAAATTTTTTTGATAAATCATTAAGAGAGTTGCTATTTATTTTTACGCCATTTATTTCCATAACTGCCAGAATTTTTATAAGAGGTTTTTCAAAAATTTCGTAAATATCTTTTAATTTTTCATTTTTTAAATTTTTCTCAAAAATTTTAAAAAGTCGGTAAGTCACATCTGCATCCTCAGCAGCATAATCCTTAGCTTTATAAATATCTACTTCACTAAACTTAATCTGCTTTTTCCCTGTTCCCACAAGGTCTTTATAAGATATTGTTTTATGATTTAAATGAATTTCTGAGAGTGTATCCATGTTATGCCTATTTTTTCCAGCATCAAGTGTATATGACATAAGCATAGTATCTTCCATAGATGTCATGATAATTCCATGATGATAAAGCACAATATAATCAAATTTAATATTTTGACCAATTTTTTTAATGCTTGGATCTTCCAGGAACCCTTTGACTTTTTTTATAACTTTTTCTTTGTCTAAGCTTATGTTTTTTTCATGACCAATTGGAATATAACATGACTCACCTTCATCATAACAAAGTGAAATACCTATAAGATTGGCTGTTTGAGGGTCTAATGACGAAGTTTCTGTATCTATTGCAATCTCACCTATTTCGTGTGCCTTTTTAACCCAATAATCAATCACATCTAAAGATTTAATTAATTTATAATTTTTAAAATAATCCTTTTCTAATTTTGATGGTTTTAAATTATCTTCATTTTTATTATTTTTTTCCGTGTTACCATAAAAAGAAATAACTTGACTTAAAAGTCTATTGAATTCCATTTCTCTCAAAAAATTATATAATTTATCTTTTTTCACGTCTTTTAATTCAAATTCATGAATTTTATTCTTAATTGGAACATCTCTTTTTAACGTAACTAATTTTTTACTAATTACTGCCTTATCTTTATTCTCTAAGAGTGTTTGTCTTCTTTTGTTCTGCTGAATTTCATTTGCATTAACTAGTAATTTTTCTAAAGATCCATAAGTATTTATTAACTCAGCAGCAGTTTTGATACCGATTCCTGGTACACCAGGAACATTATCACTGCTATCTCCTGCCAATGCCTGAACATCAATAACCTTTTCAGCATTAACCCCAAATTTGTTTTTAATATCTTCTTCAGAGATAAATTTATTTTTCATTGGGTCATAAATACGAACATTTTTTTTAAATAACTGCATCAAATCTTTATCAGAAGAAACAATAGTTACTTTTGCACCATGTTGTAAAATTTGGTCTGAATAAGTTGCTATTAGATCATCTGCCTCGTAGTTAAGCATTTCAATTGATGGAAGATTAAAAGCTTCTACAGACTTCCTTATATAATCAAACTGTGGAATAAGATCATCAGGAGCCTCACTTCTGTTTGCCTTGTAATTTTTATAAATTTCATTTCTAAAATTTTTTCGTGCCGAGTCAAATATTACTGCAAAATGAGTTGGTTTAAGTTTATTTTCTTTTGATTTTGAGTCTTCAAGTAACTTATAAAGCATATTGCAAAAGCCATTAACAGCACCCGTTGGCATACCATCACTTTTTCGACTAAGTGGAGGTAGGGCATAATATGCTCTAAAAATATAACCTGAACCATCAATCAAATAGAAATGATCACTTTTTTTAATTTTATTCATATTATTATGTTACCTTAAATCTTATGAATGTTATAAAGGTATAGTTTCTTATGAACAAAAAAAATGTCCTCTCTGTTAAAAATTTAAATAAAACTTATGAAAAAAAAGGATCTAATCCAATTACGGCCTTAGAAAATTTAAACTTAAACGTGAAACAGGGAGAGATTTTTGGTCTACTAGGGCCAAACGGTGCAGGTAAAACAACATTTATTAACATACTTTCTGGGTCAGTAATTAAAACTTCAGGGGAAGTTGAGGTCTGGGGGTTTGATTTAGATAAAAATCCAAGACAAGTTAGGGCTGCAATAGGCATCGTTGCTCAAGAATTAAATATTGATCCTTTTTTTACTCCAGAAAAACTTTTAGATCTACAAGCAGGACTGTATGGAATAAGAAAAAAAGATAGAATAACTTCAAAGATTTTAAGTTTGGTTGCTCTTCAGAAACAATCTGATAGTTATGCTAGAAGTTTATCAGGAGGTATGAAAAGGCGATTAATGGTAGCAAAGTCTTTAGTGCATCAACCTCCAATAATAATACTTGACGAACCTACAGCTGGTGTTGATGTTGAATTGAGAAAGAATCTTTGGGAAAATATAAAAAATTTAAATCAAGAAGGGGCAACAGTAATTCTCACTACTCACTACCTCGAAGAAGCTGAAAAAATGTGTGATAGAATAGGAATATTAAATAAAGGTAGTTTAGTAGCTCTTGATACTACAAAAAAACTTTTGGAAAAAATTCAAATCAAAAAGATTTTTATTAAACTAAGTGATAAAATAAATATTGATGTGAAAAGATTTAAGACCTTGAAAATATTGTCATCTAAAGAGAAAGAAATAAGCTTAAGCTACGATAAAAATGAGATCAAAATTGACCAAATTATAAAACTAATTGAAGAAAATGGAGTTCGAATTTTAGATTTATCTACTGATGACGGTGATTTAGAGGATGTGTTTTTAAGTCTAACAAAAAACTAGAAAAATACTATTAATAATAGTAATCTAAAAAAATGGAAAATGTTTATAAAAAAACACAAACAAATATATTTAAGTCTGTTATTTTAATTCTTTTTGGTTCTTTAATCTTAACATTATCTGCAAAAATACAAACTCCATTCACACCAGTACCTACAACGATGCAAACTTTTGCTGTTTTGCTTTTAGGAATGTTATTAGGATATAAATTAGCTTCAATTACTGTAATAGTTTATTTATTAGAGGGAATATTTGGTATGCCAGTTTTTGCAAAAGGAGGAGGAATTATATATTTGATGGGACCTACGGGTGGATATCTAGTTGGATTTATTTTTGCAAGTTTTGCAGCTGGTTTTTTAAATAAAAATAAAAAATTTTTTTACGTATTTATTCATCTGTTGTTCTCTGTTAGCATAATTTATATTATAGGACTTCTTTGGCTGTGGAGCTTTTTAGGAATAGATAAAAGTTTTATTGATATATTTAATTTAGGAGCCAAACCTTTTTTATTAGTAGAATTATATAAACTGTTAATACTAACAATTTTGTCTTCCCAAATTTTAAGATTGAGAAAATTTATTTAGGAGATCTTTTAGATAGAATTCTCTGTAATGTTCGTCTATGCATTTTCAGTCTTCTTGCAGTTTCAGACACATTTCTATTACATAGCTCAAACACTCTATGGATATGCTCCCATTTGACTCTATCTGCTGACATTGGATTTTCGGGTGGAGGTGCTTTAGCCTCAGGATCAGCTAACAATGCTTTTTCCACATCATCAGCATCAGCAGGCTTAGCTAAATAATCAAT
>MDTB01135616.1_pt1 | contig 21353 bp, 22 predicted proteins | sample 811161 | NCBI WGS metagenome assembly MDTB01 (sample SAMN05326650, study PRJNA326480) | marine metagenome | isolation source: seawater | place: Mediterranean Sea | collected 2009
TGAACCAGTAAAGACAGCTCTATCAAAGTTACTCTCTACAGAGTATCAAGAGAAGGCATCTACATTAGGTTATGTTCCTTTGAGAGGTGACATTCTTGAGAAGTCCCGTGCTGCTGTAGAAAGGATCGGCAAGTAGTACGATTATTAAACTGACACAAGGGGGTTCCACTCACCCCCTTTTTTATTGTATAATATGATTATCGAATCTAAATAAGGAAATGCTAGTCGAACTATTGCAACTCATGGAAGCCACTATGGTTGCTACTGCACTCACCATCGGTGTTGTTGCTACTGGTTCTGCTGTTGTGAGTGGCACTACACCACCAGATCTTGCATCACTAACAACATTGTATGAGCATGATGACAAGAGGATCTATCCTGATACTGCTAAGAAACAGCAGGATGACGTGGTTGAATTCAGATTAAAGTAAACAAACGTAACGATTAAATGACAGACTCAAACTTTACACCAGAGTACAACAATGAACCTGTACCTGGCACAGAATCCACAGTAACTCCTGGTCTTTATCCAGAGACTGTTCAACCAGACACCCCAGATGGTGTTACAAACGTACCTAACTTCACAGAAGATCCTAACAACTTTACAACAGCAGGGGGTGATGCTTCTTATCCAGTACCAGATCTTGATTTAGGTGACACTTATCATCCACCAACAATTACAGAAGCAGACCCTCGCATTGATGAGGTTCTAAGTTTGCTTCATGATCTGAGTGCTCAGATTGAACAAGTTACTACTGATGTTAATCAAAAGATTGATCATCTTCTACAACATATTCATGAGGAAGAGGACAATCAACCACCAGTTCAGTATGAAGGTCATGTTGTTTTACATCCTGTATCACAACCACCAGCACCTGATTTCAATGATGGTAACCAGCAGTACTAGTCAAAATTGACTTTTTAAATACACAAAACCCCGAAAATTTTTTCGGGGTATTTTTTTGTCTAAAAGTTTTTTATCCTACCCACTTAGGTATGTAAACAAAGAACAGAACACAACCCCAGAATGTTACGAGGGCAACGATGTCAGTAAGTCTTTGGTTCCCTGCTAGTATGAGTCCTAGAATGACTCCACCAAGCCAGATCCAATCCATTGTTGAATGGAACCGCTTCCATCCATCACCAAATTCTTTGATGAGTTCGTCTCTTAATTGTGCAAAGAATTTAGACTGGTGTCGCATGATAACGAACCCTTCATTAAATACCATCACAAAAAATCCAATCCAGAATATCATATAGTTGAGTTAGTTTTCTTTAATGTAGTACTGACATAATCAGTAGAGTCTGTGTATTTGTTAGACCTTTTGAAATTGCTTACAAATACGTGTAGTAGATCTGGTTTGAGTAAATATATTTCTCGATGCTTCTCATTTTCTTTCACTTCATGATCATAATTTGTTATTGCTGTTGATATCTGTGAACCAGGCAGACTGACAACACCTGCTCCATTATTAAATTCATGTAGTGATGTGTGATACTTCTCATCTACTACAAGACCAAGAGGTTGTAGTACAGCACCATTGATGTCTTTCACTTCTTCTGTTTCGTAGTGATGGATGCCACTGTATGCATCGTCACCATACTTCTCTTCAATGTAAGTCCTTAAAGCATTATCACCTAATGGCAGATCATATCCAGGATTGACTAGCTTATTTGTTATTGCTATCACCCAATCATATGTTACATCACTGTAGAATTGGTATGCTATAGTGTCTAACCTTTCTCCATCTTGAATAACATATTTGTCGAAGTAAACTGCGTAATCAAATATGTTTTCATCTATCTCAAATCCTCTGAAGAAATTCTTTGCAATAACATAGTCAGATTCAGAGAATGGATAACTGATAGGACTCTTGGAGTATTCTATGTCAGGTATTAATGAGAATAACATTATAGGCTAGGTCCGTCGTTTACTATGTCGTCTCTAAAGACAAGTTTTGATTCTAAGAACTCTAATGATAGTTCTGTAGCAACAGGAGCTCCGTCAGTGTATGTTGCATAACTTCCATCAGGTGTGTAGTTCACAGTAACTCTAGTTATAACACATGTTTTATACTGTGTTAGATATGGATGTAAACTCTTACCTTTCATGAAAGATACTCTACACATGTGAGGTACTGTTATAAAGTTTCCAGAACCAACACTTGCTTTCTTCTTATCATTGGTTCTTCCTTCATCTCCTAACCACTCAGCTGAATTTACATCACCAAAACCTGGTAGTGAAGCACGTTGAAATGTTCTACAGATTGCTCTAATTATTTCTGCTTCTTCTTGATCATGTGGAGTCATCTTAAACTTTAGTCCAAACTCTCTTAGATCTGGTTGATCGAATAGAACTTCTACGTTTGGGTTCATTATGACACCCCTTGTGGATCCAGTAACATCATTCAACGATAAGTTAGCAGCAACACCAGGAACTGCGTTGATACCAGCTGTGAACAAAGAAGCAAAAGTTTGTCTTATACCATCAGTTACATTATATTCTTTCAATTTACTTAAGTCACCGTTTGCACCAGCGACAACAGATCTACCTGCATTACTAAATGCTTTTCCTTGCCATGATGATTTATATTCAGTTCCTACATCTTGAGGCATGTACAACATGATAGGTCTGTAACCAGCATTCGGTTTTCTTTTCTTACCAGCCTTTTCTGGACCTTCTAGATGTAAAGGAAAAAAGTCTGTTGCGCTTTTATGATACTCTGTGTATCGATTAGATACACTTTTTGTTACTTGATCCTTACCTGTTGATGGAACACCTTTAGTTTTTCCTGCGTTGAGGAATGGAGGATTATATTTACCAAATTCAAATAGTACATAGTCAGAACCTTTGTCAAGATTATCACTATTAGGATACCTCAGTGAATTTAGTCCTTTACCTACTCCTGCTGTTGTTCCTTTTCCTTTTGGTGCTATTGTTATAGAACCAGTGTCTGCGGCATTCTTTAAGTATGGTGATTCATTATGAGAAAGATCTTCTTTGTCTTCAACATTCTCATCTTTACCTTTCATTTTATTAATCAACTTCAAAGCAGTAGGATCTGCTAGTATTTTGTTGATTTCATTTTGTGTGGCGAGGTAATACTCCCAACCAGTAGCACTGACTAATACTCCCTTGTAATATGTGTTTTCAGCAGGAGAGTAGTAGTAATAGTTTGCTCCAGCAGATTGGCTTGTTCCAGTTTGTTCACTGAAAACTTGCTGCTTATCAGGAGGCAGTTCTGATAATTTTGTACCTACTAAGGTTGATGATTCGATATCTTTTAGAGCCATTAACGCACCATTGCTACTGATTCTTGAGTTCCATAACCTCTAACCACTTTACGAGCCCGAATTCTATCGTAAAAGTTTTGGTTAGTCTCACTCCACACTTCTTCTTTCCTGAAATTATATTCAGAATCCTTTCTAGTGATAACAAAATCTTCAACTGGAAGTAGGATTGCGGTATCCCATTCCTCTGAAGCTAGATCTAATAAGAGACCTTCTACATTAGACTTAAGATATTTATGGAAGCAGGCTTTGGGTAGATTGATTCTACCTTTCATTAGATCTCTGATAGCAAGTATCCTTTTCTTAGGTGCCATATAGTGTAGGTTAGCTCCAAAGAATTCTGTTGGTGTAGATTTTATACAATATACAAGCGGAAATTTGTCCCAATATGGTAGATATTTTGACTGTGCTTTGTATTCAAAGAGATACATGTGACCTTGTACTGCATATCTTCTCAGTACATTTTCATCTTGCTCACTCTCAGGATCTAAAGCATCGTACCTTTCATCTCGATGGAATTTCTGGTGATCTTCTTTGAATCTGTTTACCTCTTGACGCACAGCATTTTTATACCAAACGTATGATTTACTTTCTCCGTTGGTAGCTGTAGTTATTTTCTCAAAGATAGTTTCATATCCAGAACTATCTTTTATACTACTACGTTGTATTTCTCCAAATCCTTGTGCCATTGTTCATACTCCTACACTCCTAGGTTATCTTCAGTTAATATTAGAAACCCCATCTGCCTGTTTTCACAGTAGTCTTCAGCAGCATCCCATTTAGCACGATTTTTTGCAAACGTTAGAGCAGCTCTTTTATAGGCAGCAGTCCTCTTATCTTTATCATAAGGAGGTTTTGTTTGTTTCTTAGGTTTAATTTCTATTACGTATTTACCATACGTTCCATTTTTCTTTTTGGCTTTTATATAGAAGTCAGGATAGTACCTATGTGGTTTGCCATCAAGAGGTGAACGATATGGAATGATAATCTCTTCACTCCCCCACTCTACTATAGAGTTAGTTCGATCACAAAACTTCATAAAATGTAGTTCCCATGATGAACGATACACGATTGTAGTGGGGTTTCCTTTGTACTTTTTAGGGTTCTTAGGTTTATACAATCCAGTTTTTGCCATATATAATATAGATCTCACGTTTTTATTTAGTGTGAAAAGTAGTATAAAGAACTTTATGGCACAAGTAGGAGCAGGAAGGGGTATGTCCCTGACTACTACCTATGATGTTAAATTTGATAGACCAGGTGGTACTGATAAGGCTATCAATTTGATGTGTGATGAAGCACAGTTACCTAATGTTCAGGCCGCTACTGCACAAATGGCAGGAAGGTATCTTGGAGAAGGTCCATTTCAATATCCTCATACTAGATTGTTTACTGATGTTTCTTTAGGATTTCTCTGTGATGCTGACTTAAATCAGTTGAAGTATTTTCATCAATGGTATGGTGAGATTTTTGATTCTAATGCGAGTGATGTAAATGTTTCTGATGCTTCGATGGAGACCATGCTTGGTAAAGCTGCAAGGAGTCGTGATAGAATTAATAGATTAAATTATCCAAGTAATTATACTGCTACAACATATATTACTAAGCTTGAAAATCAAGGAGGTAAAGATATACCATCAATAACATATTTGTTAGAAGGTTCTTATCCTTATGCTATTGATGCAGTTCCCTTGTCGTATGGATCGTCTCAGATCACTAGGGTTAATGTGAACTTCCATTACGTAAGACATTCTGTTATTTTCAATAGAACGAAGGGTAGCTTAGTGGAAACAAGATACAATCCTTTTGATGATGGTAGCACACCAACAAGTAGATCATTAGGCACTGGACCGTAGCAAATTCGGATTTTCGATTCCATAAAACTCGAAAAATTATCCTCGCTCATTTTTTGCTGAAAAAGTCGCATATATAAATATACGACTTGAATTAGTTTTTATGGCATTACCGAAAGTTGGGTATCCCACCTATGAATTAGAATTACCGTCAAATGGCAAAACTGTTAAATATCGACCATTTTTGGTAAAAGAGGAAAAAGTACTTTTATTGGCTTTAGAGTCAGAAGACGAAAAACAGGTAACTAGCGCAGTTAAGGATTTAATCAAAAATTGCGTTGTTTCGAGAATTAAGGTAGATACGTTACCTTTGTTTGATCTAGAATATCTATTTTTGAGGATTCGTGGTGCTTCTATTGGAGAAAGTATTACTTTGACTGTGACTTGTCTTGATGACAACGAAACAAAAGCAGAAGCAATTATCAATATCGATGATATTGAAGTTTTCAAGCCAGGTGGTCATTCTACCAAAATTGCGTTAACTGATGAAATGGGTATTGTGATGAAATATCCCAGTATGCAAAGATTCATTGAATTGGACTTTTTACAGAAAGACTTGGACACAGAGGAAGTTTTTGATTTAATTGCTGAAAGTATAGATCAGATATATGACGGTGAAGAGGTATTTGACTCAACTACCACTACAAAGAAGGAATTCCGCCAATTTGTCGATGGTTTGACTACTAAGCAGTTTGAGGAAATTCAGAAATTCTATGAAACTTCACCTAAGTTACGACATACATTCACAGTCGTAAATCCTAACACTGGTGTTGATTCTGAGTATACATTGGAGGGTCTACAGAGTTTTTTCGCATAGCACTCTTCCATAACAACCTGGAGGGGTACTATAGAATGAATTTTGCTCTAATGCAGTACCATAAATACAGCTTGACAGAAGTAGAAAATTGGATGCCTTGGGAACGTGAAGTTTATGTAGCGTTTTTGATGCAATATCTAGAAGAAGTCAAACAAAAGCAACAACAAGCACAGAATGGCTAGGTACTCTTCAACATATAGTGGTGACACATCTTCCTGGTTTGCAGGTAAGGTAATGTCTGCTGCTGGTATGGCTAGAGCAGAGTCAGACGCACAAGAGAAGGACAGGCAAGCTGGTCTGGATGTTGCAAATAGTGGTAATTTATTTGGTAAGGCACTCCAGAGCGAGTTTGGTGGTGACTTATTTTCAAGAACTATTGGTATTTTTGATACTAATAGATCTGCTGCACAAACTGATAGAGCATCGACAAAAGCACGTAGGTTTGCTGCAAATTTTGAAAGAACAGAGAAGAAGAAAGAAGAAGTAGAAGAAACTAAGAATGAAGATGTTGACCGTGCTGTTGATGATCTTTTAAAAGATGATGATCACATACCAGTAAAAGATGAAAAACTCAGGGATTATGTCACTCGTGTCTTTGGTGTTGGTATAGATTCAAAGTTAGTACAATTAGATCAGAGAGTATCTAAGAGTGTAGATATTTTAAGTGATATAAAGAAAGTTCATCAAGGTAGTGTCAATCTAATGATTGATCACAATGAACTTATTGCAGGTAAACTTGATAGATTATTAAAGTTATATAATGATCAGTATAATTTTCAGGATACTTTAAAAGATAGAGCACAGGTAGCTCGTAAAGAAAATGAATTAGAGAAAGAGGATCCAAACGCAAGTACTAGAAGGTATCAGCCATTACCTACTAGTGGTGTTGGTAGTGCGATATTGGGAGGTTTGAGTGATGTTATTGGTAGAAAGGTCGGTAGAAAATTATGGAGAAAGATAACTGGTCGAAAAAAACCATTAACAGCTATTTCTAGAAGAGTTGGCAAGAAACCATTAACAGCTATTACTAAAAAACCAGTTAAATTTAGTTCTGTTGGTAAGCAGATAGTTAAAAAATTCACTACAAAGGCAGGTGCTAAAGCAGTTTCTAAGGGTGCGAAACTCATACCAGGTGTAGGTACAGTAATAGCATTAGGTGAAGCAGCATACAGAGCATCAAAGGGTGATATGACTGGTGCTGCATTATCAGTTCTTAGTGCTATACCTATTGTGGGTTGGGGTGTGACTGCTGTTGATATTGGTAGGGATCTTGGACTTAATCCACTCGGATTACCACCTTCACCAGGCAATAAACCTATTAGTTATGAAAGTGGTACTAGTTTACTAACAAGTCCTGGTCTTGCTGAGGCACATGGTACAGAAAGGATACTTGCTGTAGATCCTGATTCAGGTATTACTACACGACACATCAAAAATATCGGTGATACTTTGGTTTCTACTAGTATGCATATAGCGAAGGATCTTGGTGTTCAGAGAGATGTTCATAATAAAGTGTCCACTCTACCGTTTGCTGTCAAAAATATATCTTATAATACTGGTATTAAAACCAAAAGAGCTAAATCATCAACCACCGAGAAAGGTATTCTTGAACAGGATATGGGTATTGGTAGTTGGTTGAAGAAGGAGATGTCAAGGACAGAACCAAATGTTGATTTCAACGAAGAAGATAGGAAAAAGAAATATTGGCCGATTGATCCTAGAGGTTGGGGTATATTCGGTGGAGGCGGTGGTCAGGTTCAATCAGATACTGCTATGGTAGGAAAGGTTGGTCCTAAAACTATAACTTTTGCTGACGTTCAGGGTATAGATGCATCTAATGATCCTGGAATTGATTTTAGTTATGGTGATTACAAAAAAAATTATTCATTATTTGATGGAGAGGTTATGGAAATTGGATTGTTATATGGTCAAGGATACGGTAACGTTGTAGTTGTTAGGAGTGTAGATCCTACGAATGGTAAAAGTTTTGATTCATTATATTCACACTTTCCTGATGGTGGAATTGCTGTTAAACCAGGTCAAAAGGTTCGAGGTGGTGACTATCTTGGTAAGGTTGGATTCGTGACTGTAACGATACCTGGTGTTCCAGAACTACAACCCAACAATGCTGGTAACATGTCTGGATGGCATACTAGTGTTGATTTCTTTGAACCTGATTCAACAGCTCCATATGGCAACAGAGCATTTATTATTGATTTGTTATTGAACTCAGAAGGTAAGTCTCCACGTGGAAATAATCTTTTTTCTAGATCTACTGGTGAGATGGATACTAATTCTGAGGATTTTGCTGTCTTAACTGCTATATCTGCTTTAGAAGCTGGAGATGCTCAATCGAGAGCAGATGTAGCACAGTCAATCTATAATAGACTGGGTGATGATGGGAAATATGGTAACAGCATTAGTCAAATTATTAAAACTGATGGTCAGTATCAACCTGCTTATGTAGATCCTCTTGCAGATAGTGGTCCAGGTACAAAAGTTGATGCAGTATGGAAAATTGTTAAAAATAGAGAAAGTGCAATAACGGCAATGGTGTCTTATTGGAAGAAGAAAGGGGTAGTGGTTACTAGGGAAGAGATGGGAGCATTGTGGGATAGTACAGCACAAGCAATACAGAATCAGCAACTACAAATAGAGGCTGCATCACATGTTGGTGGTCATACAGAATTTGAAAGTGGTCATAGCTATGAGGAAGGTGATAAGTATAGAGGCAGATTAGGAATAGATAACACATTCTTCAGTATGTGGGGATCTAATTATGGTATTCCAAGAGAAAAGCAGATAGATAGAGGTGCATCACCAAACCCTTTACTTTTAAATAAACCAATTGGTCCACAGTCAAGTCTCTCACCTGAACTAATGCCGATCTTTGATAGAGTGAATCAAAATAATAAGTTGACTGCCAACAGTTCTTTGATGGAATCTATGGAAGAAGAAAGTAGTGGAGGAGTGACAGTTCTGTTAAATAACATTGTACAGAGTCACAATACACAGACAGGTAATACTGCATCTGCACAAACAGATTCTGGTTTTCTTCCTTCCTTATTCAAAACGGCAAAACTAGCAGGATAGTATGGCAAGGTATAGTTCTACATTTTCAGGAGATTTATCCACAAAGGCAGCTGGGATCCTTTGGGATGCTTTTAATATGGGTAAGGTTGAGAAAGCTCGTGCTATGCGAGGAGCAGAGATCAATCAGCTTGATAAAGATAGTTTAGGACTTCGTAGTGGTGAGTTTACTGCTCAAGCATTAAAATATATGATGACTCCTAAGTTTCTTAGGAAAGGTAGTTTCGGTAATAAATATCCAGATTATTTTGCTAAAGGACAGAGTACACCTTTTGCTAGTCCAGTAGGACCATTTAAACCAACCAATGCTCAAACAATGGAACGGTTGGTAGGGAATCCATTCCCTCAAGTTGCGACTCCATATAGAGAGCATCAAGTACAACCACAGACACCATTACTAGGAGCTAGTACTAAGAGTTATGAACCTATTGGTTCTAAGAAGCAGAAACCTGTAGAGGTTAAAGATGAAAAACTTGGTGTATTTTTTGCTGCTATTGCTCAGTCATTAAACAAGACAGTTTCATCTATTAATCAGAAACAAGCTTCTATAGAAACTGATATTCAGTCTGCCAAGCAGAGTAATATTGCTATTGCTGAAGGATTGAAGTATAGTAATGATACTATAGGTGATAAGTTAGATGCTATTGCTGACATATTAAATCAGCAGATGGCACTTGCTAAAATGCAAGCTGATAAAGCAGAGACATCAGAAGTTGTAGCAAAGTTAGATGATAGAGATGATGTTTCTGGTACTGATAGGTATGTTGATGTAGGTGAGGATCCTGCAAAAATACGAAGGGAGAATGATTTAGAAGATGCTCTTGATCCTATTGGTGAGGTAGAAGACTTTGGGGGAGTTGATGTTCCAAACTTTGAACAGGGTGGTGTTATTTCTGGTCCTGATAGTGGATATCTAGTCAGGTTGCATGGTGATGAGATGATCACACCATTAGATAATAATTACACTCAAGGTCAACCAAGTGCTGTTGATGGTAAAATTCGTAATCAATACGAGGCAGGTACAGCACAACAACCTACAATACCATCAAAAGCTCCAGCAATGAATTTCTTTGCTAAGAATCCATCTGAGAGTGCTGGAAATGTTATGAAATCTCCAGTAAATGATGTTGTGAGAGATAAGTTTACTGAAGAAAGTCTCCTAAAGGCAATGAAGTTACCATTTGAGGTTGCTTCATTAGGAATAATGGCTGCTACTGGTAATGCTGTTAGAGCAACACCAGGATTTACTGGAATGAAATCATCATATGGGTCTGTGATTGCTCCTGTTGCTCAAGCATTTAGTGTTAGGGATACTGTCACTAGCAAAGTTAATAATCTATTAGAAGCAAAGAATACACAGTCTGAGATAAGATCTCAAGAGATATTCAAGAAAGAGCAAAGTTCTAATAGACGTGCTTGGTGGGATATATTTGGACTGTTTAGATCAGATCAAGATGACAAAGAAGATGAACGAAGTGGAACTGGTGGTCCACAATATGGAATTGGTGGTCCAGGTTTAAGTAGTGGAGGATTACAGAACTTATATCATGGAACCAGTAATGCAAGAGCAGGTGGTATATTATCAGGTGGATTCAGACCTAGCAATGCTATGAGTTGGGCTGGTAAGGGTAAGTCATTCCTAACACCAGATTTCTTTGATGCTGCTAAGTATGCTAGACCTGGTGCTACTGGGTTAAATCCTTTTAGTGTTAAAGGTCTTCCAGGAACTGGTCTCAATAATCTTAACAATGCAAGGGGTCAGGTATTAAATGTACTACAACCTAAAGGTGCTGGTCTTAGATTACCTGGATGGTTAAAAAAACTTGGTATAGCACAAGAGGTTGCTGTTAAACCTAATCAAGCAACTAAGGGATTGAATCTAGCTCAGAAATTGTTGGGTGGTGCATATCCTAACAGTTCAACTGCTAATGCTGCTAGACAATTGATGACATCTCCAGCATCAGGTAGAGGTTTAGGTTTGATGAGTAAATTATCACCGATACTTAGAGCTGGTGGTGGATTGCTTGGGAAGTTATCTAGAGTGCCTATGCTTAGTGATATGTTATTCCCAGATCCAACTGCTCAATATGATATGATGCATGGTCCAAATGCATACTATAATGATCCTAGATTTACTGGTGAGAGACCAGAGTGGGCTCCTCCACAAACTGTACAAAACCAGAAGTCTGCTTTTGTTGACATGTCTTCCAAAGAACAGTCATTAAATAAACTTTCTAAGAAGTCGATTGACCCAGATGTAATTAATCTTAGTACAGTAACTAGAGGAAATACAACTACACAAGGAGACTCAATTTCTCATATTGATAACGTAGGTGATTCTCAGGTCGAACAGTATCAATTTGTTTATTCAGCATTTAAGTAATGGCAAAGGCAGAAGATTTTACAATAAAAAACATTTCCATATGGAAAGTTGGCGAAGAGATGAATGAACCTTATAGTATTTTAACTAATACTGTTTTGGGTTTTCAATATTTTGAGGATATATTTTCTCCATCAATATCTGCTACCCTAGTCATTATGGATAAAGCAGCAAACCTTCCTGCTTACATGCCAATTCAAGGGTTTGAGAAAGTTGTTGTAGAAGTAAAAGACTATAAGGGTGATGATCATCAATTTGATTTTCGTGTTTGGAAGATAGGTAACAGAGTTTCTGATAAAAAGGGTCAGGGTTATACTTTAGGATTGATAGGTGATCAGGGATTAACTAATGAAGGTGTTACAGTAAACAAACCTCTTGTGGGTAAACCAGATGCTATCGTTAAAGAAGTATTGATGAAGTATCTTAATGTACCTGAAGCTATGATTGAGACTGAAGAGAGTGTTAATCTAATGAAGATTTTCCCTTCTGGTAAGTCTCCATTCACAGTCATTAGGGATTTGCAAGCTAGATCAATTTCTAAAAATTCACTTGGTGGTGGTATTGGTAAGAAAGCATCTTCTAATGATACTAAAGGTGATTCTAAACCTAATCACAGTTCTGATGTAGCAGATAATGCAAAAATTTTAAAAGGTACTGCTGGATATTATTTCTGGGAAGACCGTGATGGATTTAACTTTAAGAGTATAGATGCTCTTGCCTCAACTGATGAAGAGAAATTTGGTGGTTCTGGTCCTGTTGCGACATATGAGTACGCACCAGCAATGACTGATAATGAGATAGGTAATGATAGGAAGATACAAGAGGTTACTTTTAGGTCTGAGTTGGATCTGTTAAAGAAGATGAGGGAGGGTGCTTTCTCAACACAATGTGCGTTTTTTGACATAAATACAGGTGTTTATGATGAATACATCTATAAATTAAGTGACAACTGGAAGCAGATGGCCCACTTAAGTCCTCAAACAGAGTTACCTAAAGGGCAAAAAGATCTGTCACAGTTTCCAACTAGACGATTATCTACCGTTATTAATCATGAATATTGGTACAACGGTACTGAAGTAGCGTCAAATGAGTCCAAAGATAATAGTGATGAACCAAGTGAAATAACAGATAACCAGAAGCAGTTTTTGGTACAGTCTATCTCTCGTGCAGGGATAATGTTCAATCAGCAATTAGCTATATCTGTAACTGGTAATTTGGATCTGAGGGTGGGTCAAAAGATCGAGGTATTGATACCAAACCAAGTTCCTGAACAAGACAAGGAAAAACTCGGATCGTTCGATCCTGAACACAGCGGTATCTATTTGATCAGGAAACTCAATCATCAATTTGACAGAATTACAATGAGCGTCTATACTGTTTTGGAACTCATTCGTGACGGTTTTGGTCATGAAGAGACAAAGATCAAATAGGTAAATTCATATGGAAAGTATCGAAGCACACATCAAGAAAGATCAAGATATTCTTGACGACCCACAACTTAATCCTGCTGCTAGACGGCACTATAAGGAAGAGTTGCATGATCTAATTGAATATGAAGAGCATCATCATGACGAAATTGTGGCAGGTGATCATCATGACCCTAATACAATTGAATTGTTTTGTGACCAACATCCAGACGAGCCTGAGTGCTTGATTTATGACGACTAGATATGCAAGGACTTAATCAGTTATATCCGATGAACCAAATCGGTTCCGATGGCTTTGCCTGGTGGATCGGACAGATTGAGTCGCCTATGCATTCTAAGGATGGTGAGGAGGTTAAGGATCCGAAGCGTTCTGGTAGATATAAAGTCAGGATTATAGGACATCATCCTAGATCTTGTAGTGCTGTAGAAAGCAAAGATCTACCATGGGCAATCACTATGATGCCTGTGACTACACCGTATTCAGCTGGTGCTGTGCGTTCTGCAACGCCACAGTTAGAGCCAGGTGATTGGGTTGTTGGATTCTTCTTGGATCATTATGAACAACAACCTGTTATCATGGGATCCATTGGACAGGTTGCTAATTCTGGAGCTGCACCAGAAGAAGATCCTAATCCTGGTAAAGGGTGTAAGAATCTTACAACATTCATTGATGAAAATGTAAGACAATTAGATCAAGATCCATCACCACCAGTTGAAGTTGGTCCTGTTGAAGCAGGTGTTCCTTTACAAGGAGAACAGTCTGAAGGTATTACTAATGGTGTTAATAACTTAACTCTTGCAAAGTTTGCAGATACATCTGAATCTAATAGAGCAGGTATTAATTTTCAAGTTGAAGTTCATGATAAGTGTACTGATGAACTGAATGGACAGTTCAAACGTCTCTTACAAGAGATGCTCCGTGATACTCAGCAAAGTGGTGGTCAGTTAGGAACTTATGTTGTTAACCAGTGGACTGGTCAGATCTATGATTATGTTGACATTGGTAGAAAGTATGTAAACAAAGCGACTTATATTGTTAAGAAATTTATTGCTAAGGTCAAAGGATTCGTATTAGAGAAGATTAAAAGAGCAGTTGATGATCTTATTAAAGCTATCCTACGTCCTGATGAAACTGGTAATGCTCTGACTCCAGTGACAAAGTGGTTCAATGAAATGCTAAAACAACTTGGTTGTTCTATGGCAGATCTTGGACTGCGTTTAGAGAAGTTCTTAGAAGATCTTATCTTTGGTTATTTGTTTGACATCTACAAGGCTGCTGCATGTCAAGTAGATAAAATGGTTGGTGGAATCCTTAATAAGATTCAGTCCTTAATGGAAGATTTGCTATCTAGTATTCTTGGTCCCCTACAATCTATACTCGGTGCTATAGCAGCTCCATTGAACATGATTGGAGAGGCAATCAACTATGTATTGAATCTACTTGGTATCTCATGTGATGGACCAGATAAAAGATGCGGTAAAGTCTCATCTGTAACTACTAAGTGTGAAACAGACAAGAGAAAAGATTTCTTAGATGATTTATTAGATAGTCTGCAAGATCCATGGGATGGTACTGGAGAAGACTGGGCTACCTACACCTGTGAAGAGGCGTACGAGGGTGTTAAGTTACAGAACACCGAAGTTACCTTTGTTGGTGGTAAGCCGTATACAGACGGACTAGAGGATAGGATAACGTACAATATACATGACATCACTGTTAAAGAAGGTGACATAGCAAAGTTTACAGTTACTAGAACTGGTAAGACTGATATTTCTTCTAGTGTTTTTTGGAGAACTATAGAGGGTACAGCACAATATGTTACCGATTTCCAAGAAGGATCTGGAACATTAGGATTTTCACCAGGAGAAACATCAAAGACTATTGATATAAGAACAATATATTCTAGTGAAATAGAGACATCTGAAGATTTCTTTATATCATTGAGACCAGGAACTCCTGGCACAGTTACTAGATCATTCATTAAGAGTCTTGCTAGATGTGTTATTAAGAAATCTAAGATAGCATCTAGTGATTCAGATGTAGATCTTGATGACACACCACCTACACCATCAAGAGATCCAAGTGATCCTAATAATTATACATTCCCAGAGAATTTTAATTCACTAGTAAATGATAACGATAGTGATACTGGAGAGTCAACACCTGATGGACCAACTTATAAAGTGACTCCTGATAAGGCATCAGTTAAAGAAGGTCAGTTTGTAACATATACTATTGAGACTACTAATGTTGTTAATGGTGCAGTGTTGCAGTATCAGTTATTTGGTACTGGCATTACTAATTCAGATATTGTGGGTGGTAATCTTGTAGGTAAATTTGTTATTGAAGATAATAAGTCTTTAGTTGTAGTTGGTATTGAAGAAGATGGTAATTTAGAGGATGCTGAGGTACTTACATTTTCTATAAATGGTACAGATGCTACTGCTAGTGTTGTTATTACATCTCAATTAGATAATTATGGAAGAGAAGATTTACTGAAAGAGTTAGATGAGTCTGTAGATGTTACTAAGGACAATGTTTATATAAAGTCTACTAGACCGATAGCAGGAGCACCTATAACTGATCCAGGTGGAGGTATCATACAAGTTCCTATAGAAAGTCCTGGTACCCCATACACAGAACCACCTGCTGTTCTTATTACAGGTCAAGGGTATGGTGCTGTTGGAACTGTTTTACTTAATGATAAGAGTGAGGTTGCTGAGATTAGGGTGACAAGTCCTGGATTTGGGTATAAACTTAATACACCACAAGCAGAACAAAAACGCTGTATCATTGACAGTTTTACTATGTTAGCACCTGGCATAGGATACACTAGTACTCCTAAAGTATATGTTGATGGAGATTCAACTGTTGCAGAAGCTGTAGTGAGAGATGGTATGGTTGTTAGTGTTAGAATTAAGAATAGAGAATTGACATTCACTGAATATCCACGAGTACAAATACTTGGTGGTGGTGGATATGGTGCAAGGTGGATACCTTCATTCAGTTGCTTAAGTACCGAAGCACTTGTTAGAGTTGGATCTGCTAAAATTGGTACTGGTTCATATATTGATTGTCCGTAATGCCTATATCAAAAATAAACAACAGACCTCAGGAACTAACTGAAAAAATAATTAAAGCAGGGCAAGCAGAGGAACAAGATGTTACTATTGCTAGAGAGGTCACTGTTATATTTCAGAACAAACATTATGTTCTGAGAACTGATGGTGGTGACTTAGATGCTAGGAATAAATTAACAGGTCACGGATTTACTATCACTCAGACTGGTGATTTTATCTATATCTCTGGTCCAGGTGGTAAGGATAACCCCTGTGGTGGTAGGTTTATGGTAAACACCACTGGTGGTAAGATGGAGAAGCATGGTGGTCCTATTCTTCAGGAAGCACATGCAAATAAAACTAATGCTGTTGAAACTGGTAATGAAGATGATCCCACAAAAGGAGTGGCAAGGTCAACAGTATTATATGGTGATGACAATGAAGACATCAAAGCTGATAAGAGAATTGATGCTGTTAATGTCACTATTGAAGCATCAGGTCTATTAAGTCTTATTGGACACAATGGTATTATATTACAAGCAGGACCAGAAGGTGGTGGTCCTATTACAATGCAAGCAGGTACTATAACACAAGTTGCTGCTAATAAAGAGGAGTATGTTATAGGTCAGAAGATGGTTGTATCTTCTGAGAGTACTGAACTCAACTACGATCCTAGAGGAACTAAAGCACTAGTTTCACCAGGTCACCAGAGTATTAAGTATATGGGTGATGTCAAGCATGAGATTATGGGTGCTTATCTGTTAACCGTCAATGGTACTGGTGCCAGTCCATTCATTGTTGATAAGAAGACTTCTATTAATATCAATGCTAATGTTGGAGATGTGAAGTTTGGAACTCTTGCTGGTAGTATGCATATCAGTGCTACTGGTGGTGCTAAGATGCCTAGTCTGTCTGGTGTTAAACCAGGAAATATTACTATTAACTCAGCATTAGGTACGAGTATTAAGTCTAGCACACCTCTATTAGGAAAAGTAGAGATAGATACTGGTATTGTTGATATTAAAGCGGGTGTTAATGTTGATGTAGAAGCAACAACTAAGCTTGATCTTAAGGGTATGACAGGTGTTGATATAGAAGCAACTACTGGTGATTTGAAATTGGAGGCAAAGATAGGTGGTGTTGATATAGATGCTGGAACCAAGATATATTTGAATTAGTGTTGTGACACTAGACAAACTGTCACAAGGGGGGTTGACCCACCACATACAAAATGATATTATGTATAAATAAATTTACAATCCAACTCAGGACTCGAAACTATCGTAACCCTGCGTAGATGTAATAAAGACTCCCATGTCGAGGGATTCTAACATCCGCAGGTTTTTTTATGACTTGCGAGACACTTAAAATACAAACATGTCTATTAAATCAACAATCGCTGCTGTTGCAGCATCCCCTTTCCTTCTCGCTGGAGCCGCTTTTGCTGGTCCTTACGTGAATGTTGAAAGCAACCTCGCATATCCTGATGGCGATTACAGTTCTGCTGCTACCGATATCCATATTGGATACGAAGGAACAACTGGAACTGAAGGTAAGATTGCTTATTATGTACAAGGTGGTCCTTCTTTGAACCATTCAGAAACAACTGACGATACTGAGACTGAACTCTCTGGTAAGGTTGGTGCTTCTGTGCCTGTTAGCGAAGATCTTGCTCTTTACGGAGAAGTTTCTGGTGCTACTAATGGCGACGATTCAGACGGCGACACCATCATTGACTGGGGTGCTAAGCTCGGTGCTAAGTTCACATTCTGATTGACTAATCACTAAAATGTGATATAATGGAGGGGGAAACCCCTCCTTTTTTTATGATAGACGATTTTTGCGATAAACTAGAAGGATTCTATGATAATTGGAATCAAGCATGTAGGAACCCTGCTGTGTGGTCTCATGTTAAATTACGCTGGAAACGCATTGGCGATCATCAATTTGAATCAAAGCAGTGGTATGATTATCTTGGTGAAGAGAAAGCATACAGACATAAGTGGCATAAAGTATTTGAACAGCAAGGTACTATCATAGTACAAAATTGGGTACCTGAATGGAAAGATCATAATCACTGTTGTGATATGATGTTCTTTGAGGTTGATGACCACTATGCTGGAAAGGTTAAGACAGATGCTTGTATTGTTAATGGTGGTATGGTAGTGTCAATGGTCAAGTTTAATGGTGAATATTATAAGAGTAGAGATCAGGGATGGAGAGATGATAAGGTAGTTTGGGGAAGTGAAGTTATCTACAGATTCGATAAGGTTGGATAAATAGTGATGTGAAGCAACTTTGACATGGCATTCAAGGGATACGATATAGCGTCCAAATATGTGTATTTGTATTTTGAAGATATGCATTCGTCGGTTGTCAGAATGTGGTTCATTAATGGAATGCCATTCACATTTGACTCTCTAGATAAGGAAGAATTAGAGAATCCATGGCATCAGGGAGAAGCAGCAATTAACCCAGAATTTACAATAGAACAAGTTGAAAAGGTTTCTAGTTATTTGATGGAAGAAGAGATGCACCCTCTTTTGTTTGACGTACCTTTAGTTGGAAAATTACCAGATGATACCCTTTCGTGAATGCCTTATAGGTAAATTTGATAATGTTAACCAAGCGTTGCAGTATCCTAGTAGGTTTGCTAGAATATTGATATGTCATGAGGATATGGGTGATGGTTGGATCAAAGGTTTTCAGGCATATTTCCATAACCCAGAACCCTACAGGGAATTTCGAATGTGGGTTACCCCAATTGGGGAAAAATTTCTTGTGCAAAATTTTGACTCAAAAGGATTGACATACAAGGAAGGATGTGATAGCATATTTGAATGGAGGGATGATCATTGGCATGGGTTTTCTCATGACGATTCACAACATACCATCGATGTTATCTTGAATAAGGATAAATATAGTGTTTTGGATAAAAGTGACACTTGGGGTTCTCAATGGGGTCACTTCCATTTCGAAAGATTGCCATCATAGCACAGTGGTAGTGCAGGGCTTTTGTAAAGCCAAGGTCGGAGGTTCAAATCCCCCTGATGGCATTCCTCTCTTGAGGAATAGGTGACGACACCTACATTTTGGACAGGGGTTCGATTCCCCTCATCTCCACCAATGCTCTTTAGCTCAGTTGGTAGAGCGGCTGACTGTTAATCAGCATGTCGCTGGTTCGAGCCCAGCAAGAGCAGCCTGGGGATGCACTGGTTTCGACAGGGTACAAGGATCGTGACTGAAACCTGCTTGGATAAGCAAACCATATCTGCAAAAACAGATACACCCGCAGCGAATAACATCGTTGCATTCTCACGTCCATTCAGCAAGGTTGCCAAGCGTGACCTCGTGGCTGTTTAGACCATAAGGTGAGATGGGGGTTAAGTTAGCCTTCTAACCCAAGTAACTCATAGGGGTGCAAAGCCCCTTTTGGGATAGTAGTTCAGTGGTTTAGAACGCTGCCCTGTCACGGCAGAGGTCGGGGGTTCAAATCCCCTCTGTCCCGTATTGTATTAAATCATGGAAATATTAGACAACTTTTTACCACAACAAGAGTTCGAACAACTTGAACAATATTTCATGGGAGGTGTTCTTTTATGGACATATCAGCAACACAAAGTTACACGTGGTCCAAATGAACAGGATGTAGACAATTATCAGTTTACTCACCCGTTTTATTTTCAAGAATCTCACGGTGGTATTTTTAAATATGAAATATCTCCAGATTTTCAGTCCATTTTCCCTTTAGTAAATAGACTTGATTTTATTGCATTGCATAAGATTAAAGCAAATTTTGAACCACTAAAGAGTAAGAGATTTCATAGTGACTTTCACTATGATTGGGCAGAAATGGTAGATGGGGATCCAATTCCTTCTGATACAATGACAACCGCCATATATTATGTCAATACATGTGATGGATACACAGAATATGAAGATGGTACAGTAACAGAAGCAGTTGCTAATCGTTTAGTAAAATTTCCAGCAAATCTAAAACATAGGGGTGTGAGTCAACTTGATAGTCGATTCAAGTGTGTGATAAATTTTAATTTTTTCCAATAATGAAACTAAGGAGCTCTGAAATCGTGAAGAAAACTTTTAAGAAGACTGATAAGAAAGGTCGTGAAGAGACTTGGGAGTGGGAAGAAACTCCTGAAGTACGTAAAGCATTGGAGGTTTTACATGCCGATAAAGGACAAACAAAAGAATAGAGAATACCAACGTGAGTGGGCAAGAAAGCATGGGAAAACTAAACGAATGAATCAACGTGGTCCAAAAAATAGACAACAGTTGGTTGATGATGCTAAGTCAAACCCTTGTGTTATTTGTAACATACAATATCCTGTTCCAGTTATGGATCTCCACCATGCAGATAATAGTGAAAAAACAGTAAGTATAACAGGTCTTATTAGGACAGGTCCATATGCAGATTTGAAGCAAGAAGTTGACAAGTGTGTTCCTCTTTGTGCTAACTGTCATAGGATGGTTCATGCAGGTCTCAGAGACTTACCTGAATTGGTACTATTACCGTCATAGGTTCAAATCTCTTTGTGTGGATTTTTTAGAACTGGGTTAAAATCACAAGAATGTGAATTCCTTAGAACCTAAGCGTAATCAACGTTTTGCTTGTATAAATAAAACGAGCACAGACTAGATCAGCTTGAGCAATTATGGCATTGACAAGACTTGACAATCTTATCAGTTCGAAAACTGGTAAGTATTTGTACGTCTCTCCCGACGATTTTAACGCAACGGATGAGATTAATTGTAGGGGTAACTCTCCTATCAGACCGTTTAAATCGATTCAGAGGGCATTTTTAGAGATCGCAAGATTCTCTTATCAACCTGGACCTGATAATGACAGGTTTGACCAGTTTACCATCATGTTGATGCCTGGTAAACACTATATTGATAACAGACCAGGTCTTGCTTCTGCTGATGGAATTGACGCTTTTGCGTTTGATCAAGCTCTTAATGAATGGATTGATAACTCTAATTTAGATATTGGAGATCCAGATAACATACTATACAAGTTTAATAACACTGAGGGTGGTGCCATAATCCCTCGTGGTTCTTCACTTGTTGGTTATGATCTACGTCGTACGTCTGTTACTCCATTATTTGTTCCTGATCCTGCTGATAGATTAGAAGCTCGCTCTGCTATCTTTAACGTAACTGGTGGTTGCTATTTCTGGCAATTCACTATTAGAGATGGTGATCTAGAACCTTCGTCACCATTGTATGACAATACTGACGGAATTGGTAAAGTTTATTATCAAAAAGGTGATTGGACTGCAAAAGCTGTACCAAACTTCTCTCACCATAAACTGACTGTTTTTGAGTATGCAGATAAAGAAGAATTAGGTCTGTACTACCAGAAAGTCGCTAAAGCATTTTCACAATATCAACCAACAATTGATGATCCAGGTGAA
>MDTB01220851.1_pt1 | contig 21346 bp, 15 predicted proteins | sample 811161 | NCBI WGS metagenome assembly MDTB01 (sample SAMN05326650, study PRJNA326480) | marine metagenome | isolation source: seawater | place: Mediterranean Sea | collected 2009
CAGTCTCATAATCTTGTCCATCATATGGAGTATTGATATATTTTAATAAGTTGTTTTGAGTTGTTTTCTGTTTCATAATATAATCCTTTCGTTTAGGGTTAGGCTTCGTTCATTACGTTTTCTTCAACATTAGTCCAATTAATGCCAAAGATAGTAGGGTAAAAGTTTTTCATAATTTCAATAAATTCTAGTCTTTCACTAGAAGTCTTTAGTGACGCATAGAAACGGAATAAGTTAGGTTTAGTCATATTGTTTTCAAGTTCAGTAATATTCATAATGTAATCTTTCTTTGTTATTATAGGTATACTATATACTATAAATAATAGAATGTCAAATAAAAAATACACTTTTCTTTAAATTAAAAGTGTTATTTTTCAATGACTTAGTAATATTGAACAAATAAAAAGTGTTGTATTTTTGCAACAAGTGGAGATTTTATGGGATTTTTAGATAAATTGTGGACAATGACAGATAGTTTGTGGATGCCAAATAAGAGAAAGAAGAATTTGGCAGAACACTTTGGCGACAAAGATGAACCAAAGATTGTAAAGAAGAAGAAGAAAAAGAAAGTAGTCAAAAAGAAAAAGAAGGCTACTAAGAAAAAGGAAAAGTAACATGGGTACATGTAAGAATTGTGGACATGGGTGCCACTGTAGTAGTGGTGGGTCTTGTCAATCTTGCGAGTGCGCTAATTGTGAACATGAGGTATAGACATGGCAAGAGGTATTAACGTAGTAACTTATAGACAGGGTCCAAAGAAACGAACATCTATTGGAAACAGTTGTAGGTCGAAACCAAAGAACAAACATAAGAGAAGACAACATACACGAAGTCGTGGTCAAGGGTAATGCCAGGTGTTCATAGAAACGGTGACAGCAATACTGGTGGTGGAATTGTTAGTTCTTCTCGTAATGTCAATGTGAATGGCAAACCTATCTCCGTAGATGGTGATAGTGTCTCGGCACACCCACCAAGTCATACTGGAGTTAAAACCGCAAACGGTAGTGGTAGTGTCAATGCAAATGGCAAACCAGTCAATAGAGTAGGTGACGCTGATACCTGCGCTCATGCAAGAAGTTCGGGGAGTACAGACGTTTTTGCTGGGTAACTTGATAAATAGTTATCATGGCAATACTTCAATCAGGATATAGAGACGCAAGCGGGACCAACGCAAGTTCAAGGTCAACTAGGATCTATAGTGATTTAGGACTATCATTCGAAAGGAATGTGGCAACTAAAGACTTGATTGTAAAGAAAGACGTTGACGCGGTCAAACAATCTGTAAGGAATCTTATTCTTACAAATCATTATGAGAGACCGTTTCACCCAGAGATTGGATCAAACGTTACGGCACTATTGTTTGAACCTATGAACCCTATTACTGCCAACGTTCTACAAAGAACGATAGCAGAGGTCATAGAAAACTTTGAACCACGTGCCCGTCTTGTATCAGTTATCGCTTCGTCACAACCAGATCGAAATGCCTACGAAGTAACAATAAGTTTTTATGTAGTGAATGTACCAGGTGAGTTAATAGAGTTAACAACAATGTTAGAAAGAAGTAGATAAGATGGCAAAAAGATTATCCGTAACGGACCTAGACTTTGATACAATCAAAGATAATATGAAAACATTCCTGAGACAACAGGATCAATTCGCTGACTATGATTTTGAGGGTTCGACAATCTCAACTCTACTAGATGTTCTGGCATACAACACACACTACAACGCGGTCTATGCCAACGTACTAGCAAACGAAATGTTTTTAGATAGTGCTGATTTAAGAAACAGTATTGTCTCTCATGCCAAACACGTTGGGTACACACCTAGAAGTGCAACATCACCTCTTGCAAAATTAAACGTAGTCGTTTCTGGTTTATCAGGTTCGAGTGCAACGGCAACTAGAGGCACAACATTTACAACCACAGTTGATAGTGTATCTTATAACTATATTGTAAAAGATGATACAACAATCTCACCAGTTTCAGGTGTTTACACTTTTTCAGAATTACCAGTTTACGAAGGCACCTTAGTTGAAAATAAATTTACGGTTGACACTACAAACGCTGACCAAAGATTTTTAATCAGAAATAAAAATGCGGACACAACCACTTTAAAAGTTTCAGTTCAAAACAGTTCTACGGATTCTACAACTGCTACTTACACAAAGTCAACTGACTTAGCGGACGTATCTTCAACCTCTACAGTTTATTTTTTAGAGGGTGCAGAGGACGAACAGTACGAGGTTATATTTGGTGACGGTGTATTAGGTAAGGCATTATCGACAGGTAACATTGTGACACTATCTTACATAGTGACAAGTGGTGTTGATAGTAATGGGGCAACCTCATTTAGTTTATCCGGTAACATCGCAGGCAGTTCAAGTGCAACAGTAACTACCGCAAGTAACAGTGGTGGTGGTTCTTTACCTGAGACAGCAGATAGTATTCGTTTCAATGCACCAAAACAATTTGCAAGTCAGAACCGTGCCGTAACAACAAAAGATTACGAAGCAAGAGTAAAAACAATTTTTCCAAATGCAAAGTCAGTTCAAGTATGGGGCGGTGAGGATAACTCAACACCTGTATATGGTAGAGTTTATATTTCTATTAGTCCTAAAACTGGCACGACATTAACTGCTAGTAACAAAACAGATATCATTACTCAACTAAAAGATTTCAACGTTGCGAGTATCACACCTATAATCGAAGATGTCGAAACTACTTTCTTACAATTAAATATTAATGTTAAGTATGACCAGAAGGCAACAACGAAAACTGCGGACAGTATTAAGTCATTAGTTCAATCAACGATTACAAATTTCAATGATAATAATTTACAACAGTTCGACCAAATGTTTAGACACAGTAAATTTATCGAAACAGTTAACAAAGTTGATACGGCGATATTATCAAATATCACCACTGTTAAATTACATAAATCATTTACGGCAACAACAACATCTACAACAACTTACACAATAGGTTTCAACAACGCATTTTATAACCCACACAGTGGACACAATTCAAGTGCTGGTGGTATTCTTGTATCATCTGGTTTCAAAGTAAACGGTGATACAACTAACGAATACTTCCTAGATGAAGACGGAGAGGGTAACGTAAGATTGTATTATCTTGCGGCAGGTGTTAGAACATACACAAACAATACTCAAGGTACTATTGACTACACCACTGGTACAATCGTTTTAAATTCTTTATTTGTTACAGAGGTTTCAAATGTTGACGGTGCTACATCAACTGCTATACGTTTAACAATCACACCTAATTCAGTAGATGTGAAACCCGTACGTAACCAAGTGTTACAGATAGACGAAACAAATACCACAACAACTGTAACAGCAGATGACTTTGATACAACTTCGGGTATAGGTTATACAACATCAACAAGTTATGCGTAATCTATGGCAAAGTTTAACAAGAAATTAAGTCCGTTAGTTAACAGACAATTACCCCAACACATACAGGCAAATAATCCACTCTTGGTGGAATTTATTAAGCAATATTATGTGTTCATGGATTCTGCCCAGATATCTTTAACGAGTGTAACAGCAAGTGACCAGATATTACTAGAAACTGCTACTGAAGGTTTTCTTGCATTAGATGGGACAGACGATAGTTCATCAAACTCTGGTGATTACATACTTAACGAACAAACAAGCGTTGGTGAGTTCACAAAGGGTGAGACAATCACAGGACAAACTTCTGGTGAGACTTCCGTAATACTTGCTGAAGATACAGACAACTTAAAACTTTATATAGACGCTAACTCAAAATTTATAACTGGTGAAACTATTACAGGTAGCACATCTGGTGCTCAAGGTATTATTAATAAGTACCGTGCTAATCCAAATGAAACACTAACGCAACTTTTAGAATATGCTGATGTTAATGATACGTTAGATGATTTCTTTGTTCAATTTAGAAATACATTTTTACAGACCATACCAAATACACTTACGTCTGGTTTAGATAAGAGACAACTCACAAAAAATATTTTATCTTTGTATAAACGTAAGGGTACGAAGAAAGCAAATGAAATATTTTTCCGTGCATTGTTTAATGAGACACCTGAGATATATTATCCAACAGTTGATATGTTGCGAGTATCAGATGGTAAGTTTAATACCACAGAAATATTAAAAGCAACTTTAGTATCGCCTACTGATGGTGATATGACTAAACTAAAAGGTCAAACAATTACTCAGGCAAATATTGTAGGTAACCCAAACGTAAACATAGCGACAGCGATTGTAGAAGATGTTACAGTTGCAACAATACTTGTAGGTGGTATTCAACAAAATGTGGCAACACTTGTCATCAATAAAGGTTCTGTCTCTGGTAGTTTTGTTACGAATGATGGTAGTAAAGTTTTATTAGACGGCACAGATGGTTCATCTACAGACGCAGGTGATAATATTTTAAATGAAGATGATAGTGGTGATGAAATACTGACACAGACCTCAGTTGAATTTACAGGTGTGCCTAACAATGATCCAGATAGTTTAATTACATGTAGGGTAGAAAGTATTGTTGATGATGTGACGGTGAGTGAACCTGGTAGATATTACACAGTTGGTGAGTCCGTTTTGGTAGACCAACAAGTTGGTGGTTCAAACTTTAGTGGACAGATTGACGCAACTGTTTATGGTTCCGTTGATAGTGTAAGAGTAGAAAGTGGTGGTAGTGGTTACGCTGAGGGTGACGCTTTATCTGTAACAAACCCGACAGATGGTTCTGGGTTCGCAGGTGAGGTTGCTGTAGTCAACGGTGGTTTCTTAGTTGAGCAAGATGATATTGATAATGGTATCTTACTATTAGAACAAGGCACAGGTGACCAACTTGTAATGGAAGCACAAACTAACTCAGGCACAAATGATGTAACAAAAATAAAAGTAACAAATAGTGGTGCGGGTTATCTATCGTTACCAACAGCAACAATTTCATCTACGGGTGGTTCGAGTGCAACTGTATTTCCTATATCAGATAGTATTGGTAAGGCATTGAGTGTCAATCCTATTGACCATGGATTTAGATACGAAGAAACACCTACGATTAGTCCTAAGTTACATATGCAAGTTGACACATTGTCAGGCACATATCTAACAGGTGAAACTGTTACGGCAACAAAAGAGGACAATGTAATATTTGAACCGTTCACACCATTAGACTTTAAAGTGTTGTTAGAAAATAACAGACAGGCAGTATTGAGATTGGATAGTGAAGAAGGTGATATACTAACGGAAGAAGGCGAGGCAATTGCTTTCGAGGAACTTGTAACTGATCCTGTATTTGATGGTGAAGAACTAAATGGTATCATCACGGAAGATAGTGAAGGTAATAATAGATTAGTACATACCATCTACGAAGAATCCACAGAGTCCAATATGATAATCGTTACACACAATGGATCTGATGATAGTAGGTTACAAAATGAAGATACTACGGCGTCAACTGCCACGGTAGAATCCTTTAGTGCATTGACGAACATACTAACAGTTACAAACGTTAGTGGAACTTTTGAAGCACAAACAACTTTGACTGGTGGCACATCAGGTGTAACGTCAGAAATAGTTAATGCTGACAGAGCGATAATGTCTTCTACTGTAGGCACAGCAATAGAAACAGATGGTGCATTTTCGGGTGTTGATGGGTTCGTTTCTGAGAATACAAAGAAGATACAAGATAGTTTATATTACCAAGATTATTCATACATCATAAAAGTTGGTGAGAGTATTACCAACTGGAGAGATTACTTAAAATCTGCAATACACCCTGCAGGGTTCTACTTTGGTGGTGAAGTTAATATTGTTAATAGAGTTAATAATAGAATGAAGACTGGGTTCACTAGACTTTCTGGTCTAACGGAATCAGATGAGGTAATAGAAATCTTAACAGTTATCTTTGATGAGAAGATTGGTAGAAGATTAGGTACGACTACAGATGGATCTACCAAACGTACAAATCCACATCTTGGAATTGAGGCAGACGCTTCGTTCACCGCAAGTACACGTGCCGTGGATCTAAAACAAGAGATTAAATTAAAAATTGCCCAAGACAATGACATAACATTGAGGACAGATGAGTTGGCAACGAGGGGGGTTGGTATCTACTCTGGTGCGAGTTTGAAATCAATAAACAATTTTGCCACTACGGCATTCGATCATACACCTGATAGGATAATATTGAATACTGCGGCAGACGAGAAAGATGGACTACTATTAGAGGATGGTGGTGATATCAAACAAGAATTAGGATTACGGGATATGGATAGTGGTATCACATATGCCGTACTAAATAATATTAAGTTGTTTGGAACTGGTAACTCAGATTTAGATGGTAATGCGCCACAATTTGCGGAGTTTAACAATTCTCCAAACATAAAGACGAATTTTGCTATACCATGTCAGATAAAAACAACATTTAGTTAGACTTGGTGTATAAATAGATTGAGAGAGTTAAAATAAGGATAACAAACAAATGCCAGCAATAGTTACAAAAGATTTTAGAATACACAATGCAAGACAATTTGAGGAAAGTTTTGGTGAGAGTGCGGATACGTACTACCTTGCTATAGGTAGACCACAGGCATTTGCAAATGATCAGGCATTCAATGACGGTACTGATACATCACCACCAACACCAGTTGATAGTGTAGGATCAGTAGATTATTATGTGTATGATGATTTATTGAGTGCGAAAAAAGTTTCTAGTTCAGACGTATCATTGGTAATACCAAGACGTAACTGGACGACAGGTACTACATACGATTATTACAGACATGATTATGGAGAGATTAATAGTGCAGGAAGTACAATATCTGCTAACAGTGGTGCAACCGCTTTATTAGATAGTACGTTCTATGTAATGAATAGTACCTTTGATGTGTACAAGGTTATTGACAATAATGGCGATAGTGCGTCAACAGTAGAACCATCGGGTAACAAATCAACTTCCGTATTCAGTACGGGTGATAGTTACAAATGGAAATATATGTATTCACTATCAGCAAGTGAACAATCAAACTTTATGTCAACTGACTTTATACATGTATCTACGGAGAGTTCAGATTTTTCTACAACTGCTGGTGCCATTGAGCATGTTAAGATAACTGCTGGGGGTAGTGGTGGTACTAACGGTACATATACGAGTGTTGCAATTCGTGGTGATGGATCGAGTGGTACTGCAACTGTAGTTGTTTCAGGTAATGCTGTAACGGCAGTAACAATAACTGCGGCAGGTTCAGGTTACACTTATGCAAGTATTCTAGCAAGTGATATTGGTAGTACATCAGGTGCTGATTTAGATTTCATAATTTCACCGCCAGGTGGTCACGCTTCAGATTGTGTGGCAGAACTAGGTGGATTCTTTGTAATGATGAATGTTGATTTTTCAGAAGCAGATGGATCAGGTGACTTTAATACTACAAATGATTTTAGAAGAATTGCTTTATTAAGAAATCCAACTGATAGTACAACAGGTTCAACAGCAACTGCTTCAACATTAGACGCAACAAAGTCAATCACATTTAGTGGCACGCCAGGATCATTTCAAGCAGACGAAAAGATTACACAGGCATCCACCGGGGCTGTAGGGTTCGTTGTTGATTTTAATTCTACCACAAAAGTTTTAAGATACATACAACCACAATTTACAAACCAAGGTGTTGATAGTAGCGGTAACTTAACTGCTTTCTCTGGAACTAACACAGTTACAGGTGGAACTTCAAGTGCGACAGGCACACCTTCGTCACATGATACAACACCTGAACTAACTGCTGATACTGGTGATATAATCTATATCGAAAATAGAAAACCTATTACTAGGGCATCAGACCAAACGGAGAATGTAAAGTTAATCGTGGAATATTAGGAGATATAGATGGCAACAAATTTTAACGTCTCTCCTTACTATGATGACTTTACAGAAAGTAAGAATTTTCATAGGGTATTATTCAGACCCGCTTTCGCTGTACAGGCAAGAGAACTAACTCAATTACAAACTATTCTACAGAACCAAGTTGAGAGATTTGGTGAACATGTATTCAAAGATGGTGCGATGGTGATACCTGGTGAGGTTACACTTAACACTAAATTTGAATATATAAAACTGGCAAGTCATTCAACATCAACTGCCGCAAACATGGTTGGTTTAACCGTGACAGGTGGTACCTCAGGTATTGAGGCAGAGGTTGTAAATAGTTCAGAGGCAACTTCTACTGCGGCTGCAACAATCTATGTTGTTTATACAAAATCAGGCACAAACAATACAACGAAAAGATTTACTGAAGGTGAAACTTTAACATTTACTTTCAATAGTACAAGTTCAACTGCCGTAGTTGGCACATCAGGTACATCATTACCTACATCTACAAATGCAACAGGACAAGGTAGTTCAGTTAACGTACAGGCAGGTGTATATTTCGTAAACGGTTTCTTTGTTAACAATAGTGAAGAAACTTTAATATTAGATCCTTACACTAACACGCCATCATATAGAGTTGGTTTCACAATAACAGAAAGTTTTGTAACACCATCTGACGATAGTACGATAAACGATAACGCAACTGGTTCATCAAACGTAAATGCTCCAGGGGCACACAGATTTAAAATTGCTTTAACACTTGCAAAGAAAACTACAAGTGCTACTGATGATGAAAACTTTGTTGAGTTGTTAAGAGTTAATAGTGGTAACATTGAAAGTATTGTAAAAAGAACAGACTACAATATACTTGAAGAAACTCTGGCAAGAAGAACAGCAGATGAAAGTGGTGATTATGTAATACAACCATTTGATATAGATATTAGAGAACATCAACTATCAGGTAGTAATCGTGGTATCTTTGAGGCAGATAGTAATTCTTTACATGATGGATTAACTGCTACTGCTTCAGAAGCAAGATTAGCGATTGGGTTATCACCAGGTAAAGCATATGTAAAAGGTTTTGAAGTAGATACAACTTCCCAAAAATTTCTTACAATAGAAAAGGCAAGAGAAGTTGATACTATAAACAATTCTACAACAAGATTAGATATTGGTAACTTTGTTAATATAACTAATATTCATGGTTCGCCAGATATTGGCACAGTTGCAGGTGAAACAGAAGCATTTAAAGAATTATCATTATTCAAAGATAGTAATGTTACAAGAGGTACTCTCAATACAACAAGCAACGTTGATGTACAACAAATTGGTAGAGCGAAACCTCGTTATTTCGAATATGTTTCTGGCACAGCAGGATCATTATTAACAAACACTACATCAATTTATAAATTAGGTCTATTCAATATAGATATGTTCACACACCTTGGTGTGACAAGTTCAGTAGCATTCTCAACTGGTGAAACACTATCTGGTGGTACAAGTGGGGCAACTGGTGTCGTTGAGGCGGTATCTGCTAACACAGCGACAGACCCAGATCAGATTATAACGGAAGATGGATTCAACCTTGTTGATGAAACAGATGGTGATGATATCATCTTAGAGCAAAGTGTTTTAACCACAGTAGTATTAAGTAACACATCAGGAACTTTTAGTGCAGGAGAAACAGTAACAGGAGGTACTTCTACAAATAGTGGTACAACTATTTCTGCTTCACCTGAGAGACCTACACAAATTGCATTTGAATTTGCCCAAGTTAAATCTTTGGGTATGGCAGGGTCGCCAACATTTACTGCGGACACAGTTTTAAGTACCAGTGCGGCAAACGAACAAGATGAAAGTAATATCACACTTGCGGGTTCTATTGATATAGTACAAAACTCAACTTCTATCACAGGTAAAAATACGAAGTTCAATACTGAATTAAAAATTGGTGACAACATTGTATTTGAGAATGATGTAGGTACACAGTTTAGCAGATTTATTAGTGCGATTGTTTCTAATACTGAGGCAAGTATAACTCAAAGTATTACAGGCACAGTAACATCAGCAAGCACACAAAGAAGAAGAACAAAATTACAAAACATTGATACAACTTCACTTGTTTATCCATTACCAGAAAAAGTTATCAAAACATTAAAGACAACTGATAATGCAGGTATCACGGATACAAGTCACAAAGTAAGAAGACAATTCGTTGAGACTTTATCATCTTCTGGTGTTGCAACATTTAGTGCTGGTGCAAACGAAACGTTTAATGCACATGCAGAGGCAGACTATACACTATCAATAATGACCGCAGGGTCTAGTGATGGTGCTATTGGTGATATCGTATCACTATCAGGTAACAACCATGAGGGTGACGCTAAGTTCACACTAACTGGTAGTCCATCTGGAAGACAAATACAGATTGACCTTGGTGCAAACTTTGCTACCGCAAAAGTTAAATTGATTGCAACTATAACAAGAAGTATTGCAAACGAAAAAACAAAAGCGTTAGTAACTGGTGCAACAGAAGCGATATCAACGGAAGCAAATTGCCAAGAAAAAACAATCAGTATGGGTAAGGGTGATATCTTTGCCTTAACAAGTGTATTCATGGCGCCAGACTTTAGTACGGCTGCGACAACTTCACATACAGATATAACAGATAGATTTACTTTAGATAATGGACAAAGAGATAGTTACTACGACATAGGTCGTATTGTAAGAAAAGACGGTGCACAAACTCCAACTGGTAGATTGTTAATTACATTCTCACACTTCACACATGGTAGTGGTGATTATTTCTCAGTTGATAGTTATTCAGGTGTTGTTGATTATGACACTATACCATCTTTCGATAGTCCAACAAAAGGTAGAATAGAATTAAGAGACGCATTAGACTTTAGACCAATGGTTGCAAACGATAGTGGCGTTATAGGATTTGGAGCAGTAGATAGTGTCGGTGCGAAAAATTACACAGGTGGTGGTTCTGCAACTGTAGATATACCTAAACCTGGTAGTGACGCAACACTAGACTTCGAGTTCCATTTGAGTAGAATAGATGGTATCTTTATGACTAAAGATGGTCTATTCAAACAGGCAAAAGGTACGCCTGCTATTGATCCACAAAGACCAGAACCATTTGATGACGCTATGGCGTTATACTACTTAAACTTACCTGCTTTCACTTTCAATACAAGTGACGTAAAAATCACTACGGTAGATAACAGACGTTACACAATGAGAGACATTGGTAAGTTAGAACAAAGAATTAAGAACATAGAATACTACACACAATTAAGTCTATTAGAACAACAAGCGATTAACACACAGATACAAGACGCGGCAACTGGACTAGATAGATTTAAGAATGGTATTATTGTTGACAGTTTCAAGGGTCACAATATTGGTGATGTTCTATCCGCTGAATACAAATGTTCAGTAGATATGAGCGAGGGTGAATTAAGACCAGAACACCATACTGACCAAGTTAAGTTGATTGAGAAAGCGGCAAACGATACAGACGCTGAGAGAACAACTTTAGGTTATCAAAAGACTGGTGACTTGGTTACACTACCATATTCATCAAGCGAGTTTATCAAAAACCCATATGCAACTAAAAGTGTAAACTGTAACCCATTCTTGGTATTCCAATATCAAGGTGACGTTGCGTTGACACCAGATTTAGATGAGTGGTACGAGACAGAAAGAAGACCAGACTTAATTGTAAACGATAATAATTTATTTGATACAATGACAGACCTTGCAGGAGGTGGTAACAGTTTAGGTACAGTTTGGAATAACTGGCAGACTAACTGGTCGGGTCAGTGGTCTCAATCTGCTGGAGCATCACAGGGTAACATACAAGCGGGTGCTACCGTATCTGGTACTGTAACAAGTAGAACAAGAACGGGTATTAGTAGAGAGATTGCAGGTTCAAATATACAAAGACAATCATTCGGTGACAAGATAGTTGATATATCTTTCATACCTTTTATTAGATCACAAACTATTTCGTTTACGGCAACAAGAATGAAACCTAACACTAAGGTATTCCCATTCTTCGACAATGTAAACATAACTTCTTTTGTAACACCAGATGGTGGGGTTGCAGGTGGTAACTTGGTAACAAGTAGTATTGGTAGTATAACAGGTACTTTTGATTTACCTAACACAGACGCTAACAGATTTAGAACAGGTAACAGAGTATTCAGATTAACAAGTTCATCAACAAACAGTAAGATTGATGATGATGTTGATACTTTCGCGGACTCAACATTCACGGCAAGAGGATTACAATTAACTAAACAAGAAACAATTGAATCCACTAGAGTACCAATCATTCAATCTACCACTGTTACTGAAAATGAAGAGCGAAGAACGGTAGATAATATTAGTGCTGGTATAAGTATTCAACAAAACAATCCAGATCCACTAGCGCAAACATTTACGATAGAAAATTTAGAAGGTGTATTCTTAACTAAAGTTGATTTATTCTTTGAAGAAAAAGATAGTACAATACCAATCAAAGTTTACCTAGTTGAAACAATTGAGAGTAGACCTGGTAGAAGAATACTTCCATTTAGTGAAGTAACGGTCGCTGCTGCTGATGTAAATACAAGTTCAACGGCTGCAACGGCAACTACTGTCACATTCCCATCACCTGTATTTCTACAAGGTGGTAAAGAATATGCGATTATCTTAAAACCAGATAGTCAAAAATATAAAGCATGGGTAAGTAGATTAGGTGATACTGATGTTGGTGGCACTAGACGAGTTACAACACAACCTCTATTTGGTTCACTATTCCGTTCACAAAATGCAACTTTATGGACAGATGACCAGATGGAAGATTTAAAGATAACTTTATACAAGGCTGCATTTACGACTGGATCTTCTGGTACTTTCGAAATGACAAATGACACTTTGGCAACTAAGACACTAGATAATAATTCAATCGAAACAAATGCTACCGCAGGTAGTGGTACGGCATTTGGTGGTAACCCTAACATAATTAAGATTAATCATAAACATCATGGCATGACAGATAGTAAACCTAGTAAGGTTACACTTTCAGGTCTTGGTGCAACTACAGACTTTAATGGTATACAAGGTAGTGTTATAAATGGCACACACGATATTGGTAATGTTACAGAGGATTCATACACAGTTACATTGAGTGGCGATCCTGCAACATCAACTGGTAGTGTAGGTGGTACCACATTGGTAGCAACGCAAGACCGTGCCTTCGAAAGTGTAATGCCTAAGATTGGTATGTTAAACTTCCCAGACACTACGTCAACACACAGTATCAAAACAACATCAACTCAATCCATACACGGTAGTGAAACAGCATATTCTACGGACAGTTCATTTACAAGTATTGTACCAAATGATAACTTCTACTTTACGAGTGCGAAGGCAGTATTGTCATCTATAAATGAGACAACCCACTTGTCAAGTGCTAAATCATTATTCTATAATATTACATTATCATCAACAAATGCAAATGTAAGTCCTGTTATAGATTTAAGTAGAACAAGTTTATATGCGATACACAATAGATTAGATAGTCCAACTTCTGGCAACACAACTGGATTCGTGGCAGAAACAGATCCAAGTGGAGGTAGTGCGGGTGCAAAATATGTGACTAGAGAGATTAGTTTAGAGAACCCATCTACAGCATTAGATTTAAGAATTGCGGCAAGTATATTCCCAACATCTTCAATCGAAGTCTTTAGAAAAGTAAAAGGTATTGATGATGATAGAGAAATGAAAGATATACCTTATGTTCAACTGTCACAACAAAATGCGGCAGTGAGTGCTGAGGGTAGAAGTCAATCACCTTATAGTGATACATTCAAAACAGATTTCTTTGATTATGAATTTTCTGAAAGTGATATCAACGAGTTTACATCTTTCAAAATTAAGATTGTTATGAAAGGTACAAACCCTGCATACCCACCACGTATAACAGACCTGAGAGGTATTGCATTAGCAGTATAATATGATGTATAGGCAATTTAGAAAAGTAGAGGGACATGGGACGATTGTTAGAGATATGAAATCTCAAGCAATTATCAATACAGATAAATCTGCTTATCAAATACACATACAACGTATTAGAGAGGCAAGACAATCAAGTAACGATTTAAGAAATGCGGTAAGAGACATAAATAATTTGAAACAAGAAATGATGGAAATAAAATCATTATTGAGAGAGATAATAGAGAAATAAAATGGCAGCAAGACAAGTAGCAACAACGGCAACACTAGAACAGTTACGAACAACTTTTAATACTTTGTCGGCAACTGACTTTGGTGATATCTCACAATTGAGTTCATCTATAAGTGCAAGTAACCTTGTTGCGGCGATGAACGAGTTAGAAGCAGAGGTTGCAGGATTTTCTGTTACAACAATTACAGCACAAACTGATTTAGGTGGAGCACCTGAATCAACAGATACTTTTGTCATCAATGATGGTGGTGCATTAAAAGAAATGACAGTTGGTAACTTATTTACAAGTCCATCAATTGCAACACCAACACTTACTGGTAATACTACCATGACTGGTAATATTATCTTTGAAGGTGCGACTGCTAACTCATTTGAAACTACACTTGCTATCACAGACCCAACAGCAGATAGAACAATTACTTTTCCAAACTTAACTGGTACTGTATCTTTAATCACAGCGACAGAAACACTAACGAACAAAACACTTACAAGTCCTGCTATTAATAGTCCAACAATTATCTTTGAAGGTTCTACGGCAGACAGTTTTGAAACAACAATCGCTGTTACAGATCCAACAGCAGATAGAACAATCACGTTACCTAATAATAGTGGTACTGTAGCATTACAAAATGCTTCGATTGATATGAACGGAACAGAATTAATCTTAGACGCTGACGCTGATACTTCTATCACAGCAGACACAGACGATACTATACATATCAAAATTGCGGGTGATGATGATATTACGATTACAACTGGATTAATTGAAATTAAAAATAGTGGTGCACAATCTGCTATTAGATTATATTGTGAGAGTTCTAATGCCCATTACACGGCATTACAATCTGCGGCACACTCCGCATACTCTGGTAACGTAACAGTAACACTACCTGCGACAACTGATACCTTAGTTGGTCGTACAACTACAGACACATTGACAAACAAAACTCTAACGAGTCCAAATGTTGGTACGGCATTAGTATTAATAGAAGACGCCGTGATCACATTCGAAGGTGCTTCAAACAACTCTTTTGAAACTACTCTAACGGTAACAGATCCAACCGCTGATAGAACAGTTACTTTACCAAACGAAACATTTAAGGTAGCGTCATATGCCAATAAGGCAACACTAGACGGAAATGGTAGTGCAACTACCCTAACAGTAGGATCAGGTTATAGTGTTAATCAGTTCCAAGTCACTATAAATGGTGTAAGACAGGAACCTACGGAAGACTTTACATATTCAGGTACTACAATAACCCTTGACGCGGCACCTGCTTCAGGTGATAGGGTTGTTGCAATATACTAATTTTTTTATGATGGAAAGAAAATAACGTATAAATAATATTATAGGAGATTATTAAAATGGTTACTAGAATTAAATCCAGTCAAATTACTGACGGTACAATACTGAACGCTGATGTTAACGCTTCTGCGGCAGTCGCTGCTTCAAAGATCAACGGTCTTGCTACAAGTGCAACCACTGACACGACTAACGCGGCAAACATTGGTTCTGGTATTCTACCTGACGCTAGATTACCTGCAACTTTACCAGCAATATCAGGTGAAAACCTAACAGGTATATCTGCAGGTGCAAGTATTCAAATGAAACATAGTTCATTTAACTTTAACTATGGGGGTAACCCAGTAGACAAGACACTAACGGTTACACTAACAGGTTGTTCTACGAATAACTTTTTAAGAATATTTGGTAATGGTAGCGGAACACTTGGTAACCCGGATTCTCCAACATGGGACGATCCAGTATTTTTCATCAACGGTGTAACTGGTGCGGGTAACATTACAGGTAGTGTTGCTAGAGCAGACAGTAGAAACTGGGATGGTGGATTTACAAGAGTAACTAACTTAACAGGGTCAACTGCTGGTATCACATTCACAGTAGGTGCTAACTACCCATCAAACTATAACCACGTTTCTGGTAATGCAAGTGGTCTTGCGTTAGTAGAAGAAATCGTATCATCAACATAGGAGATTAAAACATGGCGGTCAAAGCAGTACGAAACGTTACATTAGCGTTAGAATCCAATGTAAGATACTTTTATTTTGAAGCAGAATTAACTGAGGACGCAGGAAACTGGGTTGAAATGAAAATGCAGAAAAATGGTTATGATAGTAACAAGTGTTATAAGAGAGCAGATAGTTCAGTTTACTCAACTGATGATATGGACGCTACATTTGCTTCACGCTCCGCAGGGGCAGCAAGTGTGCCAACTGACGCTTCAAAAAATATGGTAGCAGTTATGGTTGGTGAATGGGCACAACTCAACAATGTCGACTTCTCAGGTTGGAAAACATTGGGTTGGAATCCTAACGCATAATAGATTTTTTTTACCGTATATATATTTCAACAACATTTTAATAGGAGAATATTATGGCTGAAGAACAGCAAACAAATGAAATGAGTTCAACGATTGATATGGACGCATTGACACCTAAAGGTAAGTTACATGCAGAGCAATACCAACAAATGCAAATGCAAAAAATCAAACATCAATTGGAGATTGAAAAAATAGACGTATTATTGAAATACTACGAACAGACAATACCAAAAGAAATTACAGATAAGAAACCAGAAGAAGAACCAAAAGACGATAAATAGTCTTTATGGCTGCAATTGCAAACTTACTCATAGATCAAGGCGCAACATTTTCGAGTACCATCACGGTATTCAATGATGATGATTCCTTATTTGATACAACTGGTCACACTGGTGCGTCTCAGATTAGAAAATCTTACAGTTCATCAAGTGCAAGTGCGACATTCACTTTATCATTCAACGAAGATAGAGCGACTGGTGAGATAACTATTTCTTTAACACCCACACAAACTGCCTTATTAGAAGAAGGTAGATATGTGTATGATGTTGAATTGACGAAGACCGCAGATAGTTCAATCACCCGTGTAATTCAAGGCATAGTAACAGTTAGTCCAAACGCCACTAGATAATCCTTATAAATAGTGTTATACTAGGGGTAGCATGGCATTAAAGGGACGAGTTTCTAATTCAACGAAGAAAAAGGCGAAGATTACTTCGACTAATTCTGCTGGTCCTCAACAAGTATCCGTAGAAGTACCTGCCGCAAGTGGTTCAGTTACCAACGTAACTTCTTTAAACAACCTTACAGACGTTACCGCCACTATAACAGCCTCAGGCACAATTCTACAAATTGGAACAGATGGTGGTCCTTTCTTAACGTCACTACCTATTGATAGTGATACACTTGCAGGTAATAGTTCAACATCAATCCACTCTGGCGAAAGTCTCAAGGCGTATATTGATACCCAAGATACTTCTGGCACAATTACACTTTCAAACAAGACTTTTGATTTAGACGCCAACACACTTACTGGTACATTAACAGAATTTAACACCGCGTTACAAGGTGATAGTTTTGTCTCACTAACAGGATCAGAGACACTTACAAATAAAACACTAACAAGTCCAGTCATTACAAATATTACTGGTGCAGGTATTACATTAGATAGTTCAGCGGATATTAACTTTGACGCTGACGGTGCGGACATCATACTCAAAGATGGTGGCACAGAATTTGGTAGATTTACAAACTCATCTGGTGAGTTAGTCATCAAGTCTGGTAGTTCATCTACTGCCGCTCTAACAATGTCTGGTGCGAACATCACCATGGAGGGTAATGCTCAGGTAGATGGCAACCTTACAGTAACCGGGACGACAACATTCAACGGTGGCACATTAACATTAGGTGACGCCGCAACTGATACTATCGCTTTTGGTGGTACGATTACTGGTAGTTTGACTTTCGAAGGTTCTACTGATGATAGTTTTGAAACAACGTTAACACCAGGTAACCCTAGTTCAGATATAACTTTAACTTTACCGTCAAGTGCTTCAGATACTTTAGTTGGTAAAGCAACAACTGATACCTTAACAAACAAATCAATAGATTTAGATAGTAATACTTTATCAGGTACACTCGGTGAGTTTAACACAGCGTTACAGGGTGACAGTTTTGTATCACTAACAGGTAGTGAAACTTTAACTAACAAACAACTTACGAGTCCAACAATTGCTGAGATAGTTGGTACTGGTGGTATTGAGTTAGACGCTGTACAAGACATAACTTTAGACGCAGGTGGCGGAGATGTATTCTTAAAAGATGACGGCACTACTTTTGGTAGTTTAACAAATTCATCTGGTGAGTTAATTGTTAAGTCAGGTACAACAACCGCATTAACATTTAGTGGTGCGAATTTAACTGCTGCGGGTAACGTAACTGTATCGGGTAACCTAACAGTTTCTGGTACGACAACGACCGTAGATAGTTCTACAATCAATATTCAGAATGCTTTTGTATTCGAAGGGGCAACAGCAGATAGTTTTGAGACAACTCTAACCACAGTAGACCCAACAGCAGATAGAACAATATCATTACCAAATGCGACAACCACGTTAGTTGGTAAAGATACTACAGACACATTAACGAACAAGACTTTAACGACACCTGTAATCGCTGAAATTGATAGTAACAGTTCTATCACATTAGACGCGGCAACAGATATTATCTTAGACGCAGGTGAACAAGACATTATTTTAAAAGATGATGGCACGGAGTTTGGACGATTTAGTAATTCAAGTGGACAACTTGTAATCAAATCAAGTTCAAGTTCTACCGCTGCTCTTACAATGTCAGGAGCAAACGTACAAGTTGAAGGTAACTTAACAGTTGTTGGTACGTCATCAACACAAGGTAGTACGATCACACTTGGTAACTCGGCAACTGACACAATCGCATTAACTGGTACCATTACGGGCTCTCTAGTCTTCGAAGGTTCTACTGACGATAGTTTTGAAACAACCTTAACACCAGGTAATCCATCAAGTGATATTACACTAACTCTGCCGTCAAGTGCTAGTGATACTCTTGTTGGTAAAGCAACTACAGACACATTAACTAACAAGTCAATTGATTTAGATAGTAATACTGTTTCTGGTTCTTTAACAGAATTTAATACTGCCTTACAAGGTGATAGTTTTGTCTCATTGACAGGTAGTGAAACTTTAACAAACAAAACATTAACAAGTCCTGCATTGACAACACCTGCGATTACAGGTAATACTACTACAACTGGTAACATTATCTTTGAGGGTAGCACAGCAGACAGTTTCGAAACAACTTTAACTGTAACAGATCCTACAGCAGATAGAACAGTTACATTACCAAACGCTACTGATACATTAGTAGGTAAAGCAACAACTGATACACTTACAAATAAAACATTAACAAGTCCTGTAGTATCTGGTTTAAACTTATCTGATAGTTCGATTATCTTCGAGGGATCAAGTTCAAACAGTTTTGAGACAACATTAACAGTTACAAATCCAACAGCAGATAGGACAATCACAATACAAGATGGTAGTGGTACCCTGGCGTTTTTAACAGACGTAACGGGTGGTGGGGCAGCAGGTTCATTTACAACACTTGCGACTACTGGCAACGTTACTTTAGGTGACGCAAATTCTGACCAAGTTGTATTCAATGCTCAGGTCAATAGTCATATCATACCTGCGGCAAACGATACATACGACCTTGGTTCTGCTACGAAAAGATGGAGGACATTATTCTTAGCAGGTGAGACAATCAATCTAGGTGGTGCAACAATTAGTTCAGACGGAACAGGAACGATTGCGATTGCGGCAACTGGTGCAACATTACCTGCTGGTTCAAAAGTTGGTGCGAGTGCGATTGCCTCTGCGGAAGTTGCAACAGGTAAAGCAATACGTGTGGTACCATTCTTTAAGAAGGGTAACCTCTCTACTAAAAACGTTGACTTTACTTTTGCGGCATCAGGAAACCTCAACTATGTGTTTAGAAATTTTACAAAGAACGATGGTAGTGCCTTAACAGCACAGGAGGAAGTAATATTCCTATTTTAATAGTGAAAGGATATAAATAGTAACATGACAGATAAAGTTCCAATTCGTACGGTCTTCGACAGTAGTGGAAACGCTACTGGACTTGCAGAATTTCAATCAGGTGAGACGGTAGGACACATACATGGTGGTACTGGGTTATCATCATTAGGTAGTGCGGGTCAAGTATTAAAGGTAAATGCGGCAGGTAATGCCATAGAGTTTGGTAGTGGTTTCTCCACATCAAGTGGTGACATTACTTTAGATTCCGCGGCAGACATTATACTAGACGCTGACGGTGCTGATGTAGTTTTAAAAGATGGCGGTACAGAGTTTGGACGTTTTACAAATTCATCTGGACAGTTAGTCATCAAATCATCATCAAGTACGACTACGGCAATCTCAATGTCAGGTGCCAATGTTACTATTGCAGGTAACTTAACGGTAACTGGTAATACTGAGGGTGATGGAAATATTACAATTGGTGACGCGGCAACTGATACAGTTACATTTGGTGGTACAATTCAAGGTAGTTTAGTATTTGAAGGTTCAAGTGCTGATAGTTTTGAAACAACTTTAACACCGGGTAACCCATCTGCTGATATCACATTAACATTACCCGCAAGTGCTTCAGACACTTTGGTGGGTCTTGCAAGTACACAAACACTTACAAACAAAACTTTAACAACACCTACTATCGCCGAGATTGATTCAGGTTCTACTATTACATTAGACGCAACTACGGACATTATACTAGACGCTGATGGTGCCAATATCACAATGAAAGATGGTGGTACTACCGTTTTAGATTTCGTATTAAATGGCACGACAGACGTAACGTTAGACGCACCAGGGGATATTAAGTTAGACGCTGATGGTGGTGATGTATTCTTAGTTGATGGCGGTACTACTTACGGTAGTTTAACTGCTACTGGTAGTAACTTAATAATTAAATCTGGTACAACTACCGCGGCAACTTTTTCAGGTGCAAACGTAACTTTAGCGGGCACGGTAGGCAGTGGTGCAATCACATCAACAGGCACAGTAACAGGAACAGGATTTATTGCTTCATCTGGTTCAGTAGTATTCGAAGGATCTACCGCAGATAGTTTTGAGACAACTTTAACTGTAACAGACCCTACGGCAGATAGAACAATCACTTTACCAAACTTAACAGGTACAGTTTCATTGTTAGACGCAACTGAAACTCTTACAAACAAGACACTAACAAGTCCAGTCATTTCTACGATTACTGGTTCAACCATCACTTTAGATTCCGCGGGCGACATAACATTTGACGCTGATGGTGCGGAC
>MDTB01103121.1_pt1 | contig 21345 bp, 22 predicted proteins | sample 811161 | NCBI WGS metagenome assembly MDTB01 (sample SAMN05326650, study PRJNA326480) | marine metagenome | isolation source: seawater | place: Mediterranean Sea | collected 2009
AGAATACATTCTGCATGAGTATACAAAATGTATTACGTCCAAACTTAGATTTTAGGGGATTCAGTGGGCAAGTAAGCTCAGGAAAGCTAAGCAGTGGAGATATTGTTTATGTAGGTAAAACAACACAAAAAGCAAAGGTTGAATCAATATTTTTAGGTTTCGATAAAGAAAAAATTTGCCATGAAGGAGACTCTGTCACTTTGTGCTTAGACAAAGAAATAGATATATCAAGAGGTGATCTCATAACAACCAACCCATCTTATATAGATAACGGAAATATTTTTGATGCGAATATAATTTGGTTCAATGAAGCAAAATGTTACAAAAATAGAAGTTACTTGTTAAAAATTGGTACAAAGACAATTAATGCAAAAATTGAAAAATTCAAACATAAAATAGACATAAATAGTTTCAAGAAGGTTGCATGCTCTTCTTTAAGAATGAATGAAATTGCTAGGTGTGAAGTTAGGGTTGATGAAAATATAGATTTTAAACCTTACTTTGAAGAAAGATCTATCGGCTCATTCATATTGATTGATAAACAAACAAATCTAACTGTTGGGGCGGGTACAATAAAACATGGTCTAAGAAAATCCTCAAATGTGATTTGGGAAAAACATGATGTTGAGAGGGGTGATAGAAATTTAATGTTAGGCCATACATCAAAAGTATTACTCTTCACAGGATTGAGTGGGTCTGGAAAATCAACTCTAAGTAATTGCCTGGAAAAAGAACTTTATTCTAGAAAAATCCTAACTTATTCTTTAGATGGAGATAATCTCAGACATGGTTTAAATATGGATCTTGGATTTACTATTGAAGATAGGATTGAAAATCTAAGACGAGTTGGAGAAATATCCAAAATTTTATATGATTCAGGAGTGTATGTTCTTGCATCATTCATATCTCCATTTGCCAAGGATAGGAGAAATATAAAAAAATTATTTAAAGATGAAGACTTTATTGAAATCTATGTGAAATGTGACATTGATTCTTTGCAAAAAAGGGATCCAAAAGGACTTTACAAAAAAGCTTTATCTGGAGAAATCCCAAATTTTACGGGCATCAACAGTCCATACGAGGAACCAGAAAATCCCGATTTAGTATTAGATACCTCAAAATTAACCATAAATGAATGTTTAAAAATAATTATTGACTATTTAGAAGAAAAAAATGCAATCTGAATCTAGAACAAGAAGTTTGCTTAAAGCTATCTCATGGAGAATTATTGCTTCTATTACAACAACGGCTATAGCATTTTATTTTGGTTTGCCAGCTAAAGCAATTGGCCTTGTTTTCTTTGCTGATCTTATTATTAAATTCATTCTCTATTTTGTTCATGAACGTATATGGATTAACTATATAAAGTTAGGTTTAAGAAAAAAAAATGATGTTTGATTTTGACGCTTTAGTTATCCTCATCAAAAAATTAAATAAGGATGTTGAAGAAATCAAGATTACAGATTTTGATGTTGATTTTAAATTAGATAATAGTCCTCTTACAAAAGCAGATTTACATGTAAATAGGCATTTATCTGATTTTGTTCACAATTCAAACTGTAAAAATATAATTTCAGAAGAAATCTCTAATCTTGAATTTGAAGAAAGGAAAAGTTGGCGATATTATTGGGTGATAGATCCAATAGATGGCACAAAAGAGTTTATAAATAAGTCTACAGATTACACTATAAATATAGCTTTATGTCATGAAAAGGAGCCAATCTTTGGGCTAGTTTCCTGCCCAGCAACTAATGATATATATTATGCCTACAAAAACAAGGGTGCTTTCCTAAATGGAAAAGAAATTAGTATTTCAACTGAAACAGATAGTAATTTAAAACGAGTAATTGCCAGTAAATCTCACATAAATGCAGAAACAACTAAATTTATTGAGGATTTAAAAAAAAATTATGAAATAGATGTCAAGAATTATGGAAGTTCATTAAAAATTTGTAAGATAGCTGAAGGAAAAGCAGATATTTATCCCAGATTTGGACCAACTATGGAATGGGATACATGTGCGGCACAAATTATCCTTGAGGAAGCTGGCGGCTCAATGTTAGATAAAAAGAATTTAAAGCTTACTTATAATAAGGCTGATCTTCGTAACCCCTTTTTTATAGCAAGTTCCTAAGTGAAAATTTTAATTACAGGTGCTGCAGGATTTATAGGTTTTCATCTAGCAAAAGCACTATGTAAAAAAAATTATCACATTGTAGGCATTGATAATTTAGATGATTATTATGATCAAAGTTTAAAAAAACATAGATTAAGTATCTTAAATAAATACAAAAATTTTTCCTTCTTCAAATCTGATCTTAAAGAATTAGCTGCTCTGAATGAAAATTTTGATTTGGCGATTAATCTGGCTGCTCAGGCTGGTGTGAGGTTACCCGAATCAATGCATTATAAGTACGAGATATCAAATATTGAAGGTTTCAACTTTTTTCTTGATTTTTGTGAAAAACGTGAAATAAATAAAATCATTTATGCATCAAGTAGTTCTGTTTATGGTAACCATCCTATTAAACCTTTTGTTGAAACACTAAATCTTTTAGAGCCAGTTAATAGATACGCTGCCTCAAAGATGGCAAATGAGGTTGCGGCTAATGTTTATCAACAAAAACATAATATAAATCTTATTGGACTACGTTTTTTTACTGTTTATGGTCCATCAGGTAGACCAGATATGGCTTATTTTAACTTTGCTCAAAAAATTTTAAACAATGAGGAAATTAAGTTATTTGATAATGGCAAGCTGCAGAGAGACATGACATATATCGATGATATTATCGATGGGATTATAGGTGCTATAGAATATTCATCAAGGAATGAAGTTGATTTCCAAATTTTTAACCTAGGAAATGAAAAGCCTATCCAAACCACTTATTTACTGAGCTTGATTGAAAAAAAATTGAATAAAAGTACATTAATAAAGAACATAAATCGCAGTAAAGAAGTTAGAATTACATATGCAGATTGTGCAAAGGCTTTAAAAGTATTTGGGTATAGCCCCAAAGTAGAAATAGAGGACGGTATATCTGAATTTTTACGTTGGTATACAAGATATTATAAGATATAGTTACTGATTAGCCCAGGTGGTGAAATTGGTAGACACAAGGGACTTAAAATCCCTCGAAGGAAACTTCGTGCCGGTTCAAGTCCGGCCCTGGGCACCAAAAAAAAAATGGAAAGCAAATTTCAAGAAGACATTAATTTAAGAAGGTATGTTTACACCTACTTTTCATATATAAAATCAATAAGCTTTCTGGCCATTTTCTTTTTAGCTCTTTGGTTGGCCTACGTTACATTTTCCCCAAAACTTTTTGAAGTGAAGAGTTTAATTCAAATTGAAGACACAACCACTGGTACGGGAATAGATGAACTTCTATCCCAGGGAAATGATATAAATCTTGAAGAAGAAGTAGCAATATATACGTCAAGATCAAATCTTGGTGAATTAGTTGAAAAGCTTAAATTAAATATTCTCGTATTGGATGATTTTGCAGAAAAGAATATCGATGTAACTGTTGTTGATTACTCTTTTGATTATTCTGAAGATGCCATTAGTTTAAAAATCATAAATAAAAAAGATGAAAAATATGATTTGTTAGACTCTTCAATTGCATTTTTAGGAACAGATTTATCTTTTGGACAACTACAAAATATTGATGGTATAAAAATAGAGATAAATAAACTGAAGGAGTTTGATGAAGTTTCGCTTTTAGTTAGTAACCCTGAAATCATCATCGATACATTGCAAGCTTCTTTCTCTTTTGGAGAAATAATCCAATCAAGATTTATGAATTACGGCAAAACACTTTTAGATGTGTCTTTTATAGGTCCTAACGTAAATCAAGCAAAATTAATTCTGGATACAGCTAATGAAATATTTATTGAAAGAGACATTTCTTTGAAAAGGGAGTCAGCAAACACCGCATTATCTTTTTTAGATAATCAAATAGATATAGTTGGGAGAGATCTAGAAGAGGCAAAAGTCTTACTTAATGAATTTCTTCTTATGAATGATAGTTTTGACTTAAATAGTGAAACAGAAATTTACGCTGATCAATTTAAACAAATTACTCAACAAATCCAGTTGATAAATCTTAAATTGGCTGAATCATCATCGGATTTTAAATTAGAGAGCTCTATCGGGAAAAAATTGGTTGCACAAAAAGATTTGCTAGCTGATGAATTGGAAAAACTAAATGAAGAGGTCAAAAATCTACCTAAAATTCAGCAAGATTACCTTACTTTTCTTAATCAGGTAGATATCCAAAATGTTTTATTTGAAAATCTATCGAGCCTTAAGCTTGAGTATTCTGTTAGACAAGCTTCTACTATTGCAGACGCAAGAGTTATAGATTCTGCCTATTTTTATGATCAGGTGGCTCCAAGAGAACTTAACACACTCTTTATTTTTTTCCTCTTGGGACTTTTTACATCTATCGTTTATGTATCTTTATTCGAGCTATTCTTTAAAAGAATTAATAATGTATCTGATTTCATATCACTCTTTTCAGACAATACACTTCTAGGTGTATTAACATTTGTGGATGCAGCTAAAAATCGTAAAAATTTAGCAGATGATGAGGAATATGCATATGATATGGAAGTTATTTCTGTTGGTCTGGATACATATTTACGAAAAAATGAAAATAAATCTAATGTAATTTTAGTTACAAGTGCAACTGAGAATACAGGTAAGACTACATTTTCACATGAATTTTCAAAGTTATATTCTAAGCAATTTGATAAAAAAATCTGCCTAATTGATTGTGATTACAAGAGAGGCGACCTAAATGAAAAGCTTGGAAAAAGAAATTTAAATTCATTAGATGAGCTTTTTAGCAAAGATCTGCAAGATTTTAAGATTAACGAAAATTTATTTTTCATACCAAGAGCTTCAAAATCATCTGGTAAATTTATGCAAATGATCAATTCAATAAAGTTTAATAACTTCTTATCAAGAATTAAGAAAGAATTTGATATTGTAATTCTTGATGGTACACCCATACTGGGAAATTCAGATGCCCTAGCAACAATACAGCACGTAGATTCAATCGTTTTTATTGTTAAGCACTTAACCACAAAACTTAATGATTTTAAACTTGCTTTGTCAAGTATCGATGATATTACCGAAAAAGATATAAATTTTGTGTATAACTTTCACAAAAAACAAACAAACACTTATGGGTACAGTTATTCTTACAAATATAACTATTCTTATAGATATGAGAATAAAAACAATTCAAATTAAATGAATGTTGAACTGGTTTGTTACGCAAATTACTGCAGAAGCCCAGTTGTATCAAAAATAATAAGTAATTTATCAAAGAGCAGAATCAAAACTTCCTCTTCAGGCCTACATCCTTTTAGAGATAATAAGATGGATGAAAGATCTGAAAAGTTTCTATTAGATCTTGGTTTGAATGACACAAAACATTATCCTAGGGAATTTAGTGAATCAATATCCCGCAATGCAGATCTTATTCTAATTTGTGACATTAACGTAATGTTTGAGCTAAAGGAAAAATTTAAGCACTCAAGCTCAAAAATGAAACTCATATCAAAGTACACAAAAGGAAATTCTCCATTATTAGATCCATATACTTGTGATACTTACAATGAATATAAGGACGTTATGGAACAATATAGGACTTATGCAACTGACTGGACCAATACAATATTAAAAAAATTATGAATATCGTTGTTGAACAATTTTTTTACATAAGCTTCCCAATTGTAATTGCACTTGCTTTTTATTTAAATTCAACGGCCGTATTGAAAAGCCTATATATCTATGCTGAAACAAACAAAGCAGCAACCTCAGTACTTAGTATTGAAAGAAGAAACATTATAGCAAGAACTATAAGTGCTATTTACATCCCATTTTATGCATATTATTTGACTATTATTAAGCCAGATTTTGATGAGGTATTAAATCTTACAATTATCAGTTTCATTTTTGCTCATGTTATCTGTTCAATTAACGAAACGATTTTTATTGTAAAGAGTAAAAAGATATTTATCGTGGACACAGATAAACGAAATTTTTCTTTAATAATTCCTATAACATTGATTATTCTTGATATTTTAGTTTTTTCTGCACCCTATTTGTTGAATATTATTAGCCATTTTTTTTTTAAAGAGTACGCTCAAGTACTGGTGCAATTAGTTGTCGTGACAAACGGCATATATTCAGTATTTATGGTTTGGGTATTCAAACGATTATTATCAGAAGTTTATGATTCAGATTTGCTAAATTTAAATGATATTAAAGTTATTTTATACTCAAAAATAACTGTACGAATCATCTTTATTGTAACTTTATTTTTCCTATGGCAACTAGTTTAAAGAACATAATCTTTTTATCACCAGTTGTTACCGTAATATTTTTTTTCATTTTTCTTGACTTCATTGACCCTCGTTACGCTCTTGGAGAAAAGTTTTTAAAAGGTCTATTTTTAATTTTTATTGGAACTGTGATCTTATCTATGAATCACATTAAGCTCAGTACAATCTCATTTTTAACAGCTGTTTTTTTTTCGTATTGTTTAATTAATGGTTTTGCTAGGGGCGAATCATTAAGAGACATAGGTGCCGGAGTTGTTTTGTATATTACTCCATTCCTTTTGTACCTATATTTCAATACAAATGTCTCATTAACTAAAAAATTAATTGCTCAACTGGAGCATATTATTCCAATTTTTATTTTCTTCATTATTATTGCATTTATATTTTCATTACTAACTGAAGAACGTAGATTTGAAGTGAGGAATCCAATATTGTTTATGTCTTTAGCTATTGTTTTTTTGCGAAAATTTAATCTTGGATATTTCGTACTATTATTTGTACTATTTAGCTTAATATTATTATCTTCTGTAAGGCTTTCTCTAGCTTTATTGCTATTTTCTTTAGTAATAGCATATTTCTATTTAATTAGAAGTAGTCAAACACAAAACTACCAGAGTTCATTCTTAATAATTTTGTTATCTTTTTTCCTTTTTGTCATTCTGCTTTCAAATGTAGATTTTAGTGAAACAAGATTTAGAACTTTACTAGATATAAGAGCAATAAATGTGAATGAACTATTAGCAAACAACGAATATTCTGCGCTAACAAGATACTTCGAATATGAAGCAGTTATGGCACAAATAGAAAATGAAGCATATTATCAAAATTTTTTCGGACACGGATTTGGAGCAACTTATGCAGCTAGCGATAATTTACTCACGATAACAAGTATAAGTGGTGGTAGCTATCAAGATTCTGTTATTAGGGATACTGGGGTTTTACATAATATACACTTTGGCCCTCTATCAATTTTTTTTAGATTTGGTTATTTTGGTCTGGCTCTTTATTCTTATCTAGTTTTTAAAGTCATAATAGATATTTTAAGTTTTACACAAAAAAATGATGGGTTATTTGTAATAAAGTCTTCAATGTTATTTCTGCTTATTCAAGATCTTTTTTATTCTCAAGTTCAGTCATCAATTTCATATTTGATAATTCCTCTTTATTTTGCCAGCCTTAATTTTAACAAACCTTTTTCCAGAAAATAGTCTAAAAAAAATACATATACGTTATTATATAAAGAATGAAAAAAGTTTTTATCGTAGGTCATGCCAAGTCAGGTTCAACGCTTGTTGCTAGTCAGCTGCAAAAATATTTTACAATAAGTAGTCTTGGGAAGGAGCCAAACATGTTTGACTTCAGAAATGGTATAAACGATTTGAGTGATTTTAAAAAAACAGACTTAGATAAATATGAAAGCTCATTCAAAAATTCAAACAAAACACTAGATGCGAATCCATGGAACATTGGAGAAAATAGCGCAAAATTAATACATCAATACTTTCCAGATTCATTTATTATTATTTGCCAAAGAGATCCATTTAAAAGGATTTTGTCACAATATGAGCATTATTTACGAATCAAAGAAATGGATGAGGAACCTGCTTATTCCTTGGCTGATTTACTTTCAGATGAAATGCTTAAAAATGTTAAAAGAATAGATCAAGAAAATTATAAAAATTATGGAATTCTCAGCACTTTCCCACCAATGCCACTTGAGTTATTGAGCTCTTCAAACTGTTTAAAAACATTCGAAAATTTCAGTAAATATTTTAGTAAGGATAAAATATATGTTTTTGATTTAGATGAACATAAAGATGAAGATGATATATCTAGGCAATTATCAATTTTTCTGGATGAAAGTATTTCTTTTGAACTTAAATTAATGAATTCTGCATCAAACTCTCCAAATGCCGATATGAGAAAACTCTATAGAAAGTTTGATTTTTTCAATTTAAGGCATACTGCACCAATAAGTGTTAAAGAAACAATAAAAAAAATTATATCTTTATTTTTTCCACAAGGAAGATATATGCCTTCTGGAGCAGATGAAGAGCTTGTGAAAGAAAGAATTCATGAATATAAAATAAAAAAAATTTCAAGGAAGTAGACAATTAAAATATTAATTAATGACTATGCAGGTCATCCATTCATAACTAAGCTATCAGATTTGCTTTCGCAAAATGGGTATGAAGTTATTCATTCATATTTTGCGGATGATATAGGTCCCAAAGGAACTATGCACAGTGATAATTTTAAGTTTGTAGGCATACAAAATAAGGAACCCTATGATAAAGCCAATTTTGTAAAAAGATATTTTGGCGATATTGAATATGGTAAAAGTCTTGGCAACCTAATAAAAAATGAAAAACCTGATTTTATTTTCTCTAGTAATACACCTCTTGAAGCTCAGAAGTTTGCTATAAATGCTGCAAAAAAAGTTAACTCAAAATTTATATTTTGGTGTCAAGACTTTTATTCTGAAGCCGTAGCAAAGATTCTTAAAAAGAAATTAGGTCCCCTAGGATATTTGATTGGTTTATATTACAAAAATTTAGAAAAAAAACTTTTGAGAGATTCAGATTCTATTATTGTTATATCAGAAGATTTTATAAGTTTATTAAAAAACATGAATATTAACTTGGATAATGTTCATATTATTGAAAACTGGGGCAATTTAGATAGTGTTGAGTTGTATGGAAAATCAAATAATTGGTCTAAAGAAAATGGCTTAGATTCTGAAAGATTTAGATTATTATATTCGGGCACTCTTGGGTTTAAGCACAATCCTGAGCACTTAATAAAGCTTGCAAGTATCTTTAGTGAAATAGAATTTCTAATTATTGCATCAGGTGTAGGCTATGAGTATCTCAAGAAAACTAACTTGCCATCAAATATCATTCTTATGGACTTACAGCCTTTTGAGAGATTTGCTGAAGTCTTAGGTAGCAGCGATATATGCATAGCATTATTAGAGGATGATGCTGGCATATACTCAGTACCTTCCAAAGTTTTGAGTTATCTATGTGCTGGCAAACCTATACTTATGCACGGCCCCAAAAACAATCTAGCTTCTAGAATAATTGATAAAAATAAATGTGGCTTAATTTCTTCCTCAAAAAACTTTAAAGAATTGGAAAATAACCTTTCAAACATGATGGAAGCCGATTCAATTAAATTTATGTCTTCGAATGCAAAAGATTATGCGGATAAAAACTTTTCTGTAAAAGTAATAGAAAAAAAATTTAAGAGTATAATAACAACCTGTAAAGAAATATGATTAAAAAACTTACCTTCTTGTTCTTAATTTTGTTGCTCACAAGCTGTTCAGCGCCTGGTGTACTGTCTCCAGATTCAAATGTATCTTGGAGTGGTGAGCGGATATATTTTAGTGATGGTAATTTACTTGAAGTTATTGAAATTAATGGAGCTAACGTAGCGGAATTAAGCTATTTTGAAGCAGAGTATGTCGTCGCGCCAGGCGATAAGCTTAATGTCAGTATCTGGGGCTATCCTGAGATATTTCCTGTAATGAATTATAGTGCTGATAATCCACTCAATACCAGAACTATAAGAACTGATGGCACGATGTATTTTCCATTTATTGGTAATTTTAAGGCAGAAGAAAAAACTTTAGAGCAGTTAAGAAAATATATCTCTGACGGATTATCAAATGATTTTGTTGATCCACAAGTTGATGTCACTGTTGTTGATTTTAATGAAGGCAGAACAGTTTATGTTGTCGGAGAGTTCTTATCTCCAAGCTCAGTCAAACTAGGAACTGAGCCTTATTCTCTTATGGATGCAATTGGAGAGGCTAAAGGAATTAATCCTCAAACTGCAGAAAAAGATGTTTATATTATGAGAGGCTTGGAATCTAATCCAACGGTCTATAAACTTACAATAGATACAAGTGAAAAATTTCTTTTGGCTGATAGATTTTATTTAAGCCCAAAAGATATTGTATTTGTTGGTCCATCGGATCTAACACAATGGAATAGAGTAATAGTGCAAATCTTTCCGTTCTCAAGTTTTTTAAATTCTGTTGATCTTATAAGAACACGAAACTAAAGAGAATGAAAAGGTTATTCGATGTTCTTTCAAGTGCTTTGGTTATGATCATAATTATGCCTATTGCTTTAATTATATGTGTATTGATTAAAGCAGAATCAAAAGGACCAATCTTCTATAAACAAAAAAGAAATGGAAAAAATATGAAAGCTTTCATGATGTATAAATTTAGATCAATGAAATTACATGACGAGACTACATATGTGCAAACAGAAGTAAATGATCCTAGAATTACGAAAATAGGAAAATTTCTTAGAAAAACCTCTTTGGATGAATTGCCTCAATTAATAAATATCATTAGAGGAGAAATGTCAGTAGTTGGTCCGAGACCACATGCACTTGAGATTGATAATAAATATTGCTCTAAATTTCCTAATTACAAAAAAAGATATAGTGTAAAGCCAGGACTTACAGGACTTGCTCAAATAAATGGTTTTAGAGGAGGGGACGATTTTGAAAGTATGAAAAAAAGAACTGAATTTGATTTAGTGTATATGTCTAAGAATAGTTTAATTGGTGACCTAATTATTATCTTTAAAACAATTCCATCTCTCTTTACAAAGGGAATATATTGATGAATTCAAGGGTTCTAATAGTTGGAGCAGGATACGTTGGTATTTCATATCTTTGTTTAATATCGGATAGATATAAAACCTATGTACAAGAAATAGACAAAAAGAAGGTTCAGTTATTAAGTAAATATAAAAGTCCAATAAATGATAAATTAATAACTAAAACCCTCCATAAAAATAAAAAGAATATTTTTTTGTATAAGGATGAAAATTTAAATGATTTTGATTTTATTATTCTATGCCTACCAACAAACTATAATTCAGAAACAAACTATTTTGATCTCAAAATACTTGAAAGGAAAATAGAATTTATAAATAAACAAGGTTTTAAAAACTTAGTTATTTTAAAATCTACGGTTCCAGTAGGTTTCACTGAAAAAATGAATAAAGAGTTTCCTAATCTTGATATAATTTTTTCACCTGAATTCTTAAGAGAAGGCTCTTCTTTAGAGGATGCAAAAAAACCTTCTCGAAGCATAGCGGGTGGTAAGATAGAAAATTGCAACAAATTTAATAATTTCATTGCCAAGTTCCACCCCAAAGATACTCCTTTTTTTGTTACAAGTTCATCAGAAGCTGAGGCAATAAAACTTTTTTCAAATACATATTTAGCTATGAGAATCTCATTTTTTAATGAACTTGATAGCTATAGTATTGAAAAAAAACTTAATACCAAAAATATAATTGAAGGTGTATGCGCAGATAGTAGGATTGGAAATTATTACAATAACCCCTCTTTTGGTTACGGAGGTTACTGCTTACCAAAAGATACTAAACAATTACTAGCTAATTACAATGAAGTGCCACAAAAAATTATTACATCAATAGTCGATGCAAATTTTACAAGAAAAGAATTTATAGCTAAAAAAATAGATTCAATTGCTCAAGGAAAATCACTCGGAATTTATAGACTCTTGATGAAAAAAGAAGCAGATAATTATAGGGAGTCATCAGTTTTGGATATAGTTAGAATTTTACAAAAGATTGGATATAAAATACGAGTTTATGAACCAAGTTTAAGTAAAAGTAATATCGAAGGTTTTATAATCGAAAATGATTTTAATGAATTTATTAAGAAGTCAGAACTAATTATTGCCAACAGAATAGACAACAAGATCAAAAATTTGAAAGATAAAGTTTTCACCAGAGATATATTTAGCAGAGATTAAATTATGAGACTTTTTACAGTAACTTTAGCTATTTTTTTACTTTCAAATAAAATGCTTTCAGACGGTCTCAATTCGTTTGGAACAGTAGGGGTTAATTATTCTCCAAGTGCAAGATTCTATGATGAAGGCACTTTAGCATTATCTATATCGAATAATAGTGACTTTCAAAGGCTAAATTTACTAGCACAACCATATGAATGGCTAGAGATTTCATTATTTTATGCAGATTTATTTAATCTAGACTATCCAGCATCTTTAGGCCAATCATACAAAGACAAAGGATTTAATTTAAAAATAAGAGTTTCTGAGGAAGCAAAATATAAGCCACAAATTGCGATTGGGTTTAGTGATTTTGCTGGTACGGGTCTTTTCTCAGGGGAATATATTGTTGGAAGTAAAAAAATTGGAGCATTTGATCTTTCATTAGGGATGGGTTGGGGTATATATGCCGATAAAAATACTATTAAAAACCCATTAATAAGCTTGAATAGTGGATTTAAAAATAGGAATTATAGTTATGGGGCAACTGTAGGAGAGTTTGACATTAAGGATTATTTTTCAGGCGAAAAAGTTGGAATTTTCTCTTCAATTGTTTATTCAAAAGGAAATCATAATCTAATTGCAGATATAAGCTCATCTAACTTTGAAGGCAGATTTGGAATAACTAATAGTGATTTTTCAACTAACTATATTGGCTATAAATACGAAAATGATATTCTAGGAGCTTCGATATACTTTGGTAATAAAGAGGATATAAATTTTTCTTTCAGTATCAATTCAAATTATGCCAATCTTCAAGGTAAAAAATTCAACCGAGTAGAACCAAAACATGATGCTAAAATTTTAAATTTGATTGATAGTCTGCAAGCGAATGATATTGGTTTGAAAGAAATTTATGTTTCTGATGATTCTTTACAGATTGGAATAAGGCAAAATAGCTTTCTTGACGTAAACAAAAGTGTTTTATTTACAATGCAAAGTTTACAGGAAGCTCAAATTGATCAATATAAAGAAGTTACTGTCTTGAATTACTCCTTTGGTTCTGTGGCCACAAAACATCAAGCTGATCTAGAACAAGAATCAATTTCAAGATTAAAGCCAAAGAACCTTTTTCCAAAAGATACACTACTATTTTCTGCAAATGAAAAATTTCCAAGAACCCAGTTTAATATTGCTCCAGCATTAAGAACATTTATAGCCTCTAGAGAGCAGTTTTTATTGGGTGGTTTGTTACTCAATGCTGACGCTTTAACCTATTTTTCCGAGGGTATGTACCTAGATACTAGATTAAGATATTCGATAGCAGATAATTTTGACAAACTTTCTCTAGAACCAGTCACAACTTTTCCTGCACAAGTAAGATCAGATATTAAAGATTATCTAAAGGGTATGAGTGATGGATTGCACATTCAAAGATTTGAATTGAATTATCTTATGAGAAATAAAAATAATTATTTCTCTTTCAAAGCTGGCATTCTTGAGCAAATGTTCACAGGTATTGGTGTTGAATATCTTAATTTAGACCAATTTGACAACTTTGCATTTGGTTTTGAGGCATTTCAAGTCAAAAAGAGAGATTATGACCAAAAATTTGGACATTTAGATTATGAAACCTTCACAGGCCATCTTAATTTCTATCAATACTATGACCCTCTCAAGCTTACTGCTCACATATCTATGGGCAGATACCTCGCTGGTGATGATGGAGTTACTATAGATTTTTCAAAGAGATTCAAAAACGGTTTTAAACTTGGAGCATTTGCTACATTTACTGATGTTTCTTCAGAGGATTTTGGAGAAGGGTCTTTTGATAAAGGGATCTATGTGGCTATTCCTCTATCTGGATTTAACCAGGGAGATTTATCAGGTTTTAGGTGGACACCGCTCACAAAAGATCCTGGGCAAAAGCTAAGCTTGAGCCACAGAATATTCAATATAACTGATAGGTATATATATTAGTTTGTAGTTGCTGTTCCTGATCCTGAGGAACCAAAATCTGAATTTAATAAAGCAATACCAACACCCCATACTATGTAGGCTGATACGTCAGTACTTACTAAACCGCCCATAATGCTATCATCTTCAACTAATGCTAATACTGCAGCGCAGTCTTCATCATCGCCATCGACAACTCCATCCAGATCATCGTCTAAATCATTAGAACAGCCTTCTTCATAGTCATTTTCATGAGTATGTTCAACTTCTTGATCATCAGCAGTGATACCTAATGAAAGAATCATTATTAGAAATGTGTAAAAAATATTTTTCATAAACATCATTATTGTTAAAAAAATGTATAAATTCAAGCTTTTCTGTAAGAATAAATAATTATACATTAACCAACTAAATAGAAATTTGAATATTAGCGAAGACATAAAAAAGAAAATTTATAGAATTCTAGATAATCCGCATACCTCAGACTTGAAAGAAATTTCTCCTGAAGAGTTATATCAAGTTCAAAATGTGTTTTCTTTTGGAAGGTGTGAATACTTTTTAAAAACTTCAGGTTTAATTCAAAAGCTTCCTCAACAAAAGAAAAAAGAATTAGAGCAATTTATTGATTCTAGAGAGATCAATTCATTAAGAATATTTAGCGAATTTATAAAAGTTGCTGAGGTTTTGAACTCAAAAAAAATTACATTCATTCCACTTAAAGGCCTGCACTTGAATCTTGAAATATATAAAAACCTCAGTTTTAGGAACATAAGAGATATTGATCTCCTTGTTAAACAAGAATCGATAATATCGTACTTGGAATGTATGTTTGAAATAGGATACAAGTTTAAGAATTCAGATCTCAAACCGGATGAGTTTAAATGTAGTAGTTACCATTATGATATTCCGGTACTTGCTAATAAACATGGCATTCATGTTGAAACACATTTAAAAATAATGGATGCAAAATTTAATCAGTTAATCTTTGAAAAATCTTATAAAAAAAAATATTCCGATACTTTATGTTTAGATTTTATGTCAAATGAAAATTTGATTATTCATCTAATTTATCATGGAACAATAAAAAATGGGTTTGATAACGGCTTGATATCTATCTTTGACGTTATGAATATTTTAAAAAGCAATAAGATAAACCTGCCTTTTCTTATAGATTCTGCAGACTCTCTTGGACTTAAGAAAAATATTTGTTATTTTCTATCAATAATTAATTTTAGGTTCGATGGGATAACAATTGATCAAAAATTTTTGATTAAAAAAGATACCCCAAATCTTCTGAACTATGAAGATTTAATTTTAATGAACTATGCTGATGAATTCTCATTTCGTCTGTTTAACAAAAGAAGAAAATATGATGCTTTTTCTTATGAAGCTTTTCTAAGCGAATCAGGTAATAGTAAAATTTCTTTATCGGATTTTTTTGGAAGGGTTTCTAGAATAGCATCCTCATTTTTAAAAACAATTTTTTCGATATCTACAAACAAAAGGTATAGAGTAGATGTGAAAAGAGTTCAAGAAATTAATAAGTGCCTCGAAGATGAATAATGTTAAAAATTAATAATCTATCTAAATCTTTTGGAAGCACAAAGGTGTTAGATCACATTAGTTTTGATGCATACGAAGGAGATATTTTAGCTGTACTGGGAAGAAATGGTACTGGTAAAACAACAATATTAAGAATATTGGCAGATTTAGTTTCTGAAGATTCTGGATTCATAACTCTTAATGGAGCTAAAATTAATCGAGGAGATACCTCATTAATTACAAATAATGATAGATCTTTTTTCTGGAGACTTACGTCTTATGAAAATCTAAGATACTTTCTTGGGATGTCAGGCTTACATACAAAATACATAGATAGCTCTATTCAAAATTTGGCGAAATTATTTGGCGTAGAAAGTAAATTAAGTAGTTTATTTTCATCACTTTCTTCAGGAGAAAAAAAGAAAATAAATCTAATTAGAATGCTGCTAAAAAAACAAAAGATTATGCTTTTTGATGAGGTAGCTACTGATCTTGATTTAGAAACTAAAGCGATTCTGATAGATTACTTAAAGAAACATAGCAAAGATACAAATAAAATAATTCTTTGGGTAACTCATAACTTAGATGAGCTAAATAATTTCTCAAATAAATTTATTTTACTTCAGGATGCAGCCATTAAGAAAATGGGCAACATAAGAAGCAGCGATCTTGATTTTTTATCTGAGGAACTAAAGCATGGGTAAGTTCTTTTCTTTATTTTTCCTGGGGCTTCGTAAGGATCTTAATAATGCTATGAGTTATAAAATTCAATTTTTTGGTTCTTTCTTAATAATCTTCTTCAATCTTATTATTTATTATTATTTTTTAGAATTTATTGGAGCATCAAGGTTAGAGGAAGTTCAATTAGATTATTTTAAGTATATATTTGCTGGTTTATTAATGACAGATTTTTCAGTTCTGATTGTAAGATCACTTTCTGGCCCAATCACGACTTATAAAAACCAAGGCATTTTTGAAGAATTAATGTCTCTTCCAGTACCTGAAATTCAAATTATCTTTAACTCTTTGCCATATGCGCTTTTTAATGGTTTTACCAGAATGATATGTTTTATATTCTTTTATACTGCTTTATATGGCGTGCCTTTAGTTGATGTAGGTAATCTCACTATATTGTTGCTGTGTTTAATTCTTTTTATTTTATGCTCTTGTGGGATAAGTCTTATATTCACTGGTATAACATTACTTTTTCACAGAGGTGAGGGGCTACCATTTGTTTACAGTGCAATTTCAACACTTTTTGGAGGGGTTTTTTACCCTGTAAGCATTATTTCAGAGAAGTTAAATTTAATTGCAAATTTATTGCCCATCAAACATATGATTGAAGTAATTAGAGGCCTTTCAGGAATATCAAGTTATTCAGAAAATGATCTTTACTTTAACATTATATTCCTATCAGTTTTAAGTATATTTTTTCTTATTATTGGATATTTGGTATGGAAGAAATCTTTAGAGGCAGCAAAAAAACAAGCAAGCCTTTATTTGTATTAAAAAATGAAATCTAAAATGAAAATAAGAGGTTCAAAATCTATCATTAAATCAGAACATTGCATATCAACAAAAATGAATAATAATACTGTCCTCCTTAATCTAGAAACTGGCAAATATATTAAACTTAATCAGAGCGCATCTATTATTTGGGAAAAGATTGAATTATGTGAATCTGTAGATCATCTAAAAAAAATTGTAGCAACTGAATCCTGTGTTTCAGTGAAAGATATTGATGCTGATATTGATTCCTTTCTTTTGGAAGCTGAAACAAAAAAGGTGATTAAAATTAAATGATTAGAAAATTTACAAGAATCAAGAATAAGAATCTTTTCTTTTCAATCTTGTTCTCTTTAATCTTCTATTTGTTAGTAGTTAAGTATTTACCTTTCAATTTTTTGAAAAATAATTTACAGAGTCAAAAATCCGTTAATCTAAGAAAATATAATCTTGATGTGATACTAGATTATGAAAAAAGAATCTCAAAAAACTTAAATGTACAGCAATGTCTAATAAGAATGAGTGCTCTTTTTTCGATTCTAAAAAAGAATGATCATAACCCTAAATTTTTTGTCGGTGTTAAAGATAGTTCTAGTTTTAAGTCCCATGCTTGGTTGAGCGTTCAAAATAAATTTATTGATCTGGAAAATAGAATTGAATATCAGACAATCTTAGAAATATCATGAGTGGAATAGCAGGAATAATAAATTTAAATAAGAAAAAAGTAGATAAGGAAAAAATCAATACTCTTAAAGACAATTTAATTTATAGAGCGCATGATGGTTTTCAAGAATATACAGATAATTCTGCCTCTCTAATTTACGCTAAATTATGTGTGACTGAGCAATGCTCTGGTGATCAACAACCACTTCTTGATCTAGCTGAAAATATTTTGATCGTTTCAAATTCAAGGCTAGATAACCGAAATGAGTTAATAAAAAAGTTAAAAGTTTCTGAAAGTCTAACTGATTGCGAGTTAATTTTAGCAGGCTATAAAATATGGAAAGAGGAAATTGTTGATCATTTAATAGGGCCTTTTTCATTTGTAATTTTTAATAAAAAAAAGCAGCATATTTTTTCAGCTGTTGATCATTTTGCTCAAAAACCTTTATATTTTTCTTTGAGAAACGATCAATTTATTTTTAGTTCTGATGCTAGAGCAATCTCATTTCTTGATCCAAGTTTCTATAGCATAAATAATGAAAAAATTTTAGATTATCTGATTTTTCAAGGATGTGTAAATAATGCCTCTTTTTACAATAAGGTTTTCAAAATTAATAAGGGACAATGTCTTAAAATTAAAGAAAATAAATTAAATATCTCAGAATATTATTCTTTGCCAAACATAAAGAAACCGGTTCAAGGAAATTCTTCAAAAGAAATAAGAGAGATAATGACTGAGGTTATTGCTTCACAATCACGTTCTAATAACACAAAAATTTCAACTACATGTAGTGGAGGGCTTGATTCTACTTCTATTGCTAGTTTACTAAACAAAGAAATAAAGCATAAAGATATTCAGTCTTTTTCTGTGCATTTTGATAACTTAAACAAAGATGAATTTAGTAAGACTGATGAGCGTTTTTTTGTTGAAAAGTTTGAGGAAAAATTTAATGCTCAACATAAATATATTATTTCTCAAAATACCCCACTTAACTATCTTGATAAACAGTTGTCGAACGCATATTTTCCACCTAAGTCAGGAAATGGTTACATGCATCAAGAGATTATTGATGAAATGAAGAAAAAAGAAATAAGAGTTTTGTTTGATGGTTTTGATGGAGATTCAGTAATTTCACATGGAGCTGAATATCTTGTAGAGCTTGGGCTTGAATCAAATTTAAAAAAACTACTAAGCGAAGTTAAAAACGCTTGCAAATTAAATGGTAGAAAATTTAGTACTTTTCACACATTAAAAAATTTTTGGATAAAACCCAATATACCATTTGGTGTTAAAGTTTTTTTTAACAGGTTTACTTCTTCAGGAGTTACTGAGGAAAAAAAATTTCAAAACCTTTCTGAAGCCGCAAAAAAAATGGTAGATTTCCCAAAAAAATTTATGAATTACTACCCAAATGAGTCCTATAAACACAAAAAAAGCTTAGCAGCCCATCGAAATGGTTTAAGCCTGCCTTTTTGGGAAGAAGAACTTGAAATAATAGATTTTATTGCTTCAATTAATGGAATTGATATAAGGCTACCTTTCATGGATAAAAGAGTAGTTGAATATTGTCTGAAAGTACCAGGTAGCGAAAAATTTAAAAACGGTGTTACTAGAGCTTATTTTAGAGAAGGAATGAGAGGTATTGCTCCAGATGAGGTATTAGATAAACATACAAAAGCAAATCTAGGACCAGTTATAATGAATGAGATTAGAGACAACTATAAGATGATGCTTCGGGTTATTGAAAGTTCTAATACAGAAATCATTCAAATCATTTCAAAAAAGAAAATTCATATCTTAATGTCTAAGAAATTCGAAGAGCTTTCGAAATTAGAAAAAGTAAATATTTATAAATGGTATGTTCTCGAAAAATGGTTATCAAACAATAATTATAAAATTTTAATATAGGTATAATATAAATCGACAATTTAAATAACACATGTATAATAAGAAAACTATGAACAATAACTGGACAAAACCAACAATTGAGGAATTAGGTGATGCAAGTAGTCTTATACTTGGTGCTTCTGGTTCAAATATCAAAGACGATAACCTAGACGATGGCTTCACTCGAGAAGGTATAAGTATTGGGCAAAGCTAGTAAAGCTCTTTATTATAATCATCCAGGATTCAATCTAAACATAAAAAGCAAGATTCTTTTGAGTCTTCCTTTGTGTAAAAAAATTCCGCCAAATGAAGATATAGAAATCATCAAGAGTGAGAGGATATCTTTGCCACAAATTAGAGATGAAACATTAAATTGTTTTGGTGATTTAAATAACTATTACTATTTAAAAGAAAACTTGCTTATAGCTAAAATTCAAAAAGGAAAAAAAATTTTTGTGCAACTTGCAAAAGATATTGATGAAGAAGTAGTCTCAAATATGCTCTTAAATATACCGCTTGGATACTGCCTATATCAAAAATCTAAATTTGTTATGCATGGTAGTGCTTTTAAAAAAGATGATAATTCAGTGTTATTCTTGGGTGAGTCTGGTTCAGGAAAATCATCTCTAGTTGCTAGCTTAATAGACTCTGGTGAAGTTTTATCTGAAGATCTGTGCTTAATAGACTTCAATGAACAAGGTGATAGCTTTATCAGTCCCTCTTTGCCCTTTATTAAGCTTGAAAAAAAAATGAATCTAGCATTGAAAGATAAACATTTCAGAGTCGTTGACGTGCCCTTTGATAAACGTAAAAGGTCATATCATTACTTTGAGGATATTAAGCCTAGATCAAGAAGCAAAATAAAAAACATATACCTATTAAAATGGGGAAAAGAATTTAGATTATATAAACCTGATATTAAGGAATTATTTAGTTTTTTGAATTTATGTATTTTTAGCTGTTACCCTTTGAATTGTTGCACTAAATCATCAAAAAAGCTTTTTGAAAATATGACTGAGTTATCAAAAAATACAAATTTTTTTGTTTTGGAAAGAAATAAAAAAGATTTTTTTGCTAATAATTCAGCATTGTTGCAGCACATTTCAGACTGCCCATAAATTATCTAATATAATTCAATTATGAAAAATGACTCTGCAGATCACAAAGAGCTTCACGATTGGATAGATGCTCTAGATAACTTAGTTCTATTTAATGGAAGAGAAGATGCAAAAAATTTAATTAGCCAACTTATATCTTATGCAGAGACTAAAGGTCTAACTCTAGAAAATTTACGAAAACTGCCCTTTGACAATACTATTTCACATCATGAAGAACTTGATTACCCTGGAGACTGGGACCTTGAAGAAAAAATTAGACACTATATCAGATGGAATGCCTTAGTTACTGTAATAAAAGCAAATAAAATAGAAGACTTGGGAGGACATATATCTACTTATTCTTCAGCAGCCACTCTTTATGAAGTTGGCTTTAATCATTTTTATAAAGGCTCTGATAATAAGCCAGGTGATATGGTTTATTTTCAAGGCCACTCATCTCCAGGAATATATGCAAGATCTTTTTTAGAGGGAAGACTGTCAGAAGAAAAGCTGAATAATTTTCGTCGTGAAATTTCAGGAGA
>MDTB01054686.1_pt1 | contig 21343 bp, 16 predicted proteins | sample 811161 | NCBI WGS metagenome assembly MDTB01 (sample SAMN05326650, study PRJNA326480) | marine metagenome | isolation source: seawater | place: Mediterranean Sea | collected 2009
AGGTTACAGGTTCACAAAAGCTGCCGCCAGAGTTTACCCACGAAGTAAAATCAAATGATCCCTCTAACCAATTTAGTTATAAGGCTCCGAGAGTATTAGGTTGGTATGATGAAGAGAAGGTAATGACATTTTTGAAAACTTTAAGTGAGCAAGATAATTTAAAAGATGTAATTACTTTAATTAATAAGAGTCAAGAGGAAGCGTTGTTACCATTGCATACAGCATTGAAGACTCATATTTTTACTACCATTGAATCTAGCTATAGAGAATCTAAAGAGAATAGTCAGGACATGATTGACTGTATCTTTAAAAATACCAAAACCTTTCAGTCAGAAAAAGGTGTTGATGAGTTAATGTGTGAGATAGTTGCGAATGCAGGTCTAGAGAATGCTTTGAAATACATCAACTGTATTGATCAAGGGGAATCGATGCGACCCGCATTAATGAATCTTGCTTTTGAGGAATATTTTAAAACAAGTTTTACAAAGGTTATTGAGAACTTGGGCTCTTTTAAAGAATTAGGTAACGACACTTTTGTTGAACTGGCTATAAGATGCATAGAGCATTGTTATAAACTTGACAGCTCTTATTTTGGAGAAAATTCAAAGAAAATATTTGATACATTGCGGGAAGATACATTTGCTGATCTCTCAATAGGCATAAATGACTCAAAAACCATTGATGCGCTGTATAATATACAATCTTTAAAAGAATTTAGAATTGTAAAGAGCATTACAGATTTAAACGAAATTATAAAAATTAGTCCAAAATCAATGGAAATGTCACCTCTGGAGAGTACAGGAGAAGATTCTCAAGGGCTTTCAAAGTACACGTTTGGTAACCAGATGACGCGTTCTCTAGAATACATTAAAGACAATCAATGGGGTAGTATGTCATTGAGTGAGAAAAACAGTATGTTTGCTAATTGGAAGCGCTTAGATGGCGGCTTTAATGAATTACAAAATCAAATGTGTAATGAGCATGCAAGTGAAATGAGCGAAACTATCGATGACCTTTTTTTATCTTTATCTTCTTTTTTGGCTTTTACGGCTGGCCTTATGGCGACTGCTCTTGTAATACCACATTTTTCTGTCCAAATATTGATTTTTTCTATTCTGGCACTTTTGGCTATGTTTGTTCTTGGTTATGTTGGGCTCATACACCCATTAGAAAACTCCCGGGATTTGGCCCTTGGTTTTGTAGAATTGAACCCCTATTGACATCAATCGGGTCTATCAAAGTGTTTATCATACAGGGTTTAAGGTTGTCTTAATTTTGAGTACATATAATGAGCATTATTGACAGAGATTTAATATGCAGAACACAGATTCATCACTAAGCTCAGAAGATCGCCTTCTTTGGTCACTTCTTTTGTCTAGATCATTACCGAATCGTGCCTCCTCGGTTGATCGCATTGCATTGACGGATTCTGAAATTACAATACTCGTAGAGAGAGCCGATGAGGACGAGTTTTGGATGTTGATAAAAACTGCTCCTCAATACCAATCAGGAAATGTAAATCATGCCGAAAAGCAGAGGATGAGGTCTACTTTTGATGATCGTATAGAAGAAAGATTGCAGTGGGCATATGATGAAATCCAGCGTCATACCTCATCATTGGATGCGGCTACATATAAAGCCATTAAAACAAATTATCCTAAATCATGCCTTTATTTAGTTCGAAAAATTTATGATTTCAATGTTTTCTTAAATATAGGTGAGAATTATTTCGACGATTTTCAGTATAAATGGGCTCATCAATCATGGAATTATAAATCATCTTTTTTCTATAGTGCAGAAAGGGCACAACATTTTGGTGTTCAAAAAAAATGCGCACCTTTATATTTAGATGATCTAGAGTCTGCAGTAAAATCCAATGTTGTACACGTTAGCATGTCGGTGATTCTATTTGCGGTAAGCATTGTCCACTTATGTATAGCTAACATGTCCTTTCTATTTTTGTTGGCTACTGTTGGATTGGCCTTAAACGCTTGTTTTATTTCTTTTAAAGAAACTCCAGATCTCATCGCTGAGTATAATAAAGTGAAAGATACGTATCACATTGATACTGAGTCTTCAGAAATCTTTTTACCAATATAGTAGGTGCTAAATGAAAATCTTAAATTCGTCCCCTGGTAATTTTACAATAGAGTTTAATACGTTTGATTCGAATGGTTTGCCGATAGTGCAGCATATTACCAATAATAATGATCAAATCCTATTTAATACCCATAACACTGAGCCATTACAGCAGTTACTAAGCGATGTGCTAGAACCTATAAAAGAGGGTAAAACAACAGAGATTGAAGGTTTTAATGCTGTTTTCTTTTTCCTAGTGCGTCACTGCAAACGCATTTTTGCAATGCTTAGCAATGATATAAACACTTGTAGTAAACAGGATTTTATGTCGTGTTTAGCCAAAGAGTTTATTCACTTGATATTAAGTGGAGATGACGAAGGGGCTGAGCGTTTTGATCACCATTTATCCTCATTGTCCAACGATGAGTATAATGCAATGAAGAGCACATGGAGTTTCTATTCAGATATTACGGGTTATCATGCTTTGCTTAAACAAGTGAGCCATTACCATGTTTTTGAATTTCTTCAACAATATGAGTATGACATAAACGCTTCCAATCCTAATTTTTTCCAAGCACTTGTAGAGGATATTAGCGATAGTCAGAAAAAGCAGCTTATACAATATATCTTATGTTCTCATTGGTCGTTACAATCCGATTATACTTTGACTGGTCCAGAGTATGATGTGAGAGCCTTCAACAGAGAGCTTTTATTTGAACTAATCAAAACAGATGCCCCGTATGATCTCATCCCGATGATGTCGAGGGAAGCCTTTGGAGATATTCCATCATTTCGATTAGATCCTGAGTATGAAGGTATTGATGTCAACACCTCAGATGAATTTTTAAATTCTCTTCCTGTTGATGCTGATTTTTCAGGACGAAGATTATTTACTGACTTATTTGACATCATCCAACTATCATTATTCTCAGATTACACAACGAGAGTGATGTTTCTCAATCGTGTCATAAAGGATTCTGTTTTAAAGAAAAAATATGAGTTGCTGGAGGTTTGTTCTAATTATCAAACCCCCAGTTGTACACTCGATAAGCCGAACATTATATTTTTAGTAAGGCTGGTTTTGGAAGATCATAATGGATTTGCTTATGACATGTTACGTAAATTTTCTGGTATGAAATATTTTTCACCTGTGTCGTCACTTACAATACCTGTAGAAGAAAGGAATGCAGCTCTCAATTTTATTTTCAATATGAAAATGAGCGAAGAGCAATTTGTAGCATTCCTTGAGTTAATCCCAATTGAGGCGTTATTTGAACTTGACATTCGAAGTGAAGAATATAGTGCAATGTTGATGTCAAAGCAGTTGAAGATAATAAATGAATTTAATACTAATGAATTAGTATTAGATGACAAAGGTAATTCAGTAACAATATATGTTTTAGAAGGTGCAGACCAATCAGAATTGCAACAGATCAAAGCTTGTTTGACTTTAACACCAAATCGATATAAAGCAATTCAAAAAATCAGTCCAGAATTCGTTAACAAGCTTAAAGCGAAAATGACCGTGGTACAAAAGTTTAAAGTTGCAGAGCATATTGAGCCATCCCAGTATGATGCACTGATCGAGCAAGATGTCAGATTTGAAAGCCTTCTCCTTAATAAGTCACCCTACTTGGTTGCAGAAAATCACTCAATTTTTCAAAATATGGCTCCAGAAATGGATGGTAAGATTTGTCATGCTTTAAGACAACACAATATTGAGACGGTTGTGCAGACCATGAGCCAAGAAACATTTTTTCAAACAAGGTTATATTATCCTGAAACCACTCAATACTTGGTGGACACTATGCCATTAAAAAAATGTCTTCAGTTGGGAGTGTCTGGTGATGAATGGCATCATCGATGGCCAATAATGTCATTTAATGAAAAATCATCTTTTTTCATGTTTCCACCTTCAAAAGAAGATCAATATGTGTTCAACACAATGACAGATCTTGCCGAAGAATTTAGGAAAGAGATACTGTGGATGATGGTGTTTAAAGGCTCTTTGGTTGTGGTTCTCAACGCCCTAATCCTAGCCGCATTGTTCCTTCTTTTACCACTTGAAATTGCTGTTGTGTCCGCTGTAGCGGCCTTATGTGCACTGAATGCTTTGTTGTGGCCATATTTAGTTGAGCATTTACATAAAGAGATAAATCATTTGGATGATTATTATACAAAACACATTGGAAGTGCTTTTTAAAGAATACCTCAAATTCTAAATTTTAATGCTTCATTTTTCTTTGCATGATATTGTATCAATGATGAGGAAGGGTATTGAATGAGTATTTATAGGGTTCACCAGCATTTTGATTCAGACGATCAGCAAAAATATGAAAAAGAGAGGCATTTGATTCTTAAAAAACGGACCAAATTGCCTAAAAACTCCCATACCATTGAAAGGCATAATAGTCAGTTTATTGTAAATGTACCTAAAAAAAATAAATGGGTCATGCGTCCAGAGGTCAATTCATTTTTAGATGAACTCAATAAAGCCAATGCGGTTGAAGCTGTCATTGAGGTGATTCAATCTGCTCTAAATGTAGAGGCCCTAAGCTCTTTCCTTCCTAAGCTCATCAGTGATGTCATCCAATTATGTGAGGAGTCGAATGTCCTTGAAGATACATTTCCACTAATTCACGAATGTTTTACTAAACAACCAGCATTTGCTTTCGAAGAAGAAAATTTTAAAAATTTAGTTCACGGCTTAGGTTGTTTTGGCAATCCGAAGAATCAAGCGTTGCTTATTAAGTGGTTTAATAACCACCTTCAGGATGAGGATAAAAAAATGTTGTTCAATAAGCATTCAAAATCATTGAATGAAAGTGAAAGCCTGCGCGCCCTCATGGCATTGGCCAGGGATGAAACCACCACCTTCATTAAAAAAGACATTGCCAGTATGCTAATTCAACAATGTACAGATGATCTACCTGTAGGCAACCATTCCAAATTTTGGTTGTTATTTGAAGGAACAGATCAAAGAGATGTGTACATAAACAAAATGTTAAAAAAAGTTTTGAATTATCGCGAAGACTGTCAGTCCATATTGGATGCATTAAAAGAAATTAATGAGTTAAATGAGCTCATCAACGATGAAAATATCTTAAGGGTTTTTGACTTGTATTTAGGAGAGGATGATGTTGAAAGCATAAAATGGATGTATGAGGTTGTGATGGGGAAGAAGCTATCATACCCATCAAATAGGAAGCGAGTGTTTTCCGATGTTTTGTTAGAAAGAGGAGAGATTGAGAATTGGGATCTTTTGTTCGATCATTTATCATTTCCTGAAATACTGTTTTTAGAGAGCGAAGTGATCAAAAATATTTCATTTAAGGGTGAGCAACGAAGCTTAATGATGCAACAGTCCATTTTAGCTGAGGAAATAAAAAAAAGAAGTGAGTTGCTTTTAAAAAGTAGTGCGGATCGGGTGCAAGTCATGATGAAAAGAGTTGATAAATATTCATTTGAATATATGCGTGAAAACTATCAAGATATTCATCGCTATGTTGTAAGCAAGCTTTCTTCAGCTCAAAAAATTGCATCTGGTAACGTACTCAACCTTCCCGTTGTGAGTGTTGAAGAACTGATTGCTGATCTCAGCGAAACGGATTTTTTTAGAGTACTACTCAATCCGTTTCATAGTCAGAAACCTGATTTTGATAAAAGAGTAGATCAAAAAGTGGTTAAGCGTTTACAGGAATTCAATGATCAAACAGTGCAAGAAGAGATACAGAAGATATTAGATGGTGATAAAAAGACATGTTATGAAACTATTGAATGTAGATTATTGAATGATGATGAGAACCGATTTGATAGCCTCGGTTCAATTTGGCCTCGCACTCGGGGGATGCTTCGGAGCAAGCTCAACTATTTGCAACTTATGTCTTTAGAGTTAGATCATTCGCATTTCATCAATCATTGGGATCAGTTATCCTATTCTCAAAAACAAAGTATTTTTAACTCGCAAGAAATAAGTCATGAGAATGTCAATGCGTATCAGCTTTTTCAAAACGATCTCAATTATATGATATCACTTCGTGTCTTTATCACTGCTGGAATTGCAGCAAGTGTGTTCATAGCTTCCGCAATGTATTTGCCCATAGCGAGTGAGGCGATGTTGCTTGGGAGCTCTTTATTGCTGGCAAGCTTTGTTATCATGATGATGCACGCATTACTCATCAGGCCATTAATGGATGATAGAATAAAGGTCAATCAGTTTTTATCATTTACTAAACCAACCCAATCCACTCTAGGATGTTGAAAAATATATGATTTAATGTTTTCTTAAGGAAAGAAGTGATATTATTGAGGTAAATTGGAACTAACGTATGAGAAAATTTCACGTAGAATACAGTAGTAATTTATTAGGTATTTTTAAAAATGGACCTGCAAAATTATGTTTTGATGGAATAGTAATACAACTAGACACAGATTCACCTTTGCCGGGTGACTTTCTAAATAAAATTAATGGGCTTGCGATCGAAAAGGGGATTGAGGTCATGCTACCCTATTTCTCCCAACATGAGAAACCCCTTATGGATACGTTTTTAGATGAGCTAGAAGATAAAGATTTTTTAGAATATATTGTGCCTAAATTTGATAGTATGATGTCCTACTATGGGCACGGGCTACAATCGTATTTAAAGTTAGCTAAGTACCTTAATAGAGGTTTGAAATTGATAGATGCCGAAGATGGCGATTATGAAGAAAAAGCCACCCGAATGTTTGAAATATATCATAAGCTTAAAATGCTTTCCGATTCCCCTGTGAATGATGATGATCATTCCGTGTCATCGTGGGAGTCATTGGCGGCTTATGAAGAGAATCAAATAGAATTTGCGGTATTGCTTGGGCCCGAAAGCATAAAGCTACTATTCAAATTATTTCTTAACGACGTCAAAAGAAAAGAGACCTTTAATCTGATCGAACAAATAGACTTAGAGCATAGTCATGTCCTTTCCACCATTAAAAACATGCATAAACAAGACATCAGTTATTTAATTGCGGCAACGTTGCAACACAAAGATTACGAGCCTTATACGACTGAACAAGCGTTTCAATTTAAATTAAGTTTCCTTCGGGCTTTGACTTACAATCTGAAGTATGAAGACTCTATAATGCAGTCTTTGACAGACCAACCTATAGAAAGTATCACAGAGATGCTATCAGCGTGCCATTTAAAAAACATTGATCCAGAGCTAGGATCGTTCGATCTTTTTCTACAACAAAATCTTGACTACATACATTTATTTTTCTTAGGGGAAGAGCTAGGTTCGATACAGAAGAAATGGAATCAATTAACGTATGATCAAAAGTTAAGTATTTTTGATACCAATATGACTGCATACCCATATTCTCTTCGATCTGAAAATAATTTAACGGAAAATTATAGTATTGCTGCTGAATTGATGATTGATGATCTACAAGTGAGATATTTAATGATGTCGTTAATTTGGGCTACATATGTTGTTTTGATTTTTGCCCTATGCCAGATGTTCCCAATCTTTTCAAATGTATGGCTTCAAGTTGGTTTTAACTTGATTTCTACGCTATATGTTGGGAATGATCTCTACAGCCAGTGGGTGCGGCCTTTAAGTGATAGGATTGAAGCATTAAGAGCTGACTATGCCCCGTCACCTTTTGAGTGTTTTAACCCTGAAAATAAAAATGATGACTATTATGAAGATATACCAAATAATACAATCTGAAAGAGGGGGTCGGTGGTATCTACATCGTGGCGAGAAACTGGTCCACATACTCGAGGATTCAAAGGATCATGTAACTTATCAGGAAATTGTTAAATGTCAAGATTTTCAGTCTGCTTGTGCGCTACTGTTGGACAAAGATCAAGAGACATTTCCACGTTATTTTTATGTGGACATGTTAAATGAATTACATGATAAGTTTGAATACGACCATTTAGTAAAGCTAAGTAACCAAATAGATGACGTGTTGCAGAAATTAAATTATGATCAATATACAGGGTTTATTAATCATTTTTTTGAAAAATATTTTACAAATCAGCATGATTTAAAAGCTAACTTTGAAGATGCTTTTTTAGCCTTATGTCAATTTTTTGAACAGCATCAAAAAAGCTTTTTGGCTAAGCCAATCAAAATCTCAAAAGATAATTTGAAATCATTATTTAAATTATACCTTCAAGATCACAATGAATGTATTTATCAGATTTTAAGACATTTAGATGCCGTTGATGCGCATCATTCTGAGAAAAGTGATAACGTGTATGAAGGAATATTAAGAAATGCTTATTTAGTCGATCTTCTCTCGAACATGGATGCAAGAAAAGTAATTCAATGTAGCATGCGGTTGAAAGTTTCAAATGTAACGGGTTTATCTGAAATGGATGCTGTTTTAGAGACAAAATTGAAAGACAGCAAGCCAATTGATGTACAGAAAATAATGCATGGCTTACAAGCTGATGAATTTAAATTTTGCTCTAATTATCTTCCTAAAACACATCAATGTCTCTTAGAGAAGCTGGATTTTACCCAATTATTTGATTTCAAGGTTATGAGTTTAGATGATGAATGCCAATCTTGGGGTCGATTGTCTTATCAAGAGAAACATTTATTTTTCACGAAAAGAAAAAGCTCCATCCTTGCGTCTGATTTTTATACAGATTTAGAGATTATGGAGTATAATCGAAGCTTTGCGTCCAGTTTGATTTCTTGTGCTGTATTTGCATTATCAGTTGCGTATTTACCAGTGGTTACTCAGTTGACCCTGTTGTTAGCAGCTACAGTATTAGCAATGGTAACATTTTTAATCCTTTCAAGTATCTTCTGTTTACCTCTTAAGAACGAACAAGAAAATCTTCAGGCTCAGTACCCCGGCAGAGATCTCAGTTACTAACAGGCTTTCTTTTTGATAAATGTTTGAAAGCTAAAGTCAAATGCATGCTTATCATCTTTTTCAATGTATTGTATGTTCGCTCTAGTCCAATGATGTGGGTTAAAGTATGGGAAGTATGTGTCCCCTTCATCCCATGAATTAACAAACGTCAGATACATTTTCGTGGCAATAGGCAAGGCCTCTTGATATATTCTACTGCCTCCAGTTATGAACACTTCTTTGTCGTCTTTACATGCGTTAAGTGCATCTGTTAGTGAGCTGTATAGTTCAATGCCATCAACTGTTAATTTTTGACTTGTAATGACGATGTTTCTACGATGGGGAAGTGGTTTGCCAATGGACTCAAATGTTTTTCGCCCCATAATAATGGTATGGTGCTTTGTCGTATCCATAAAAAACTTTAAATCCTTGGGAAGATGCCATGGCAATGACTGGTTGATGCCTATTGTATAAGCGTTATTAAGTGCAGCAATTAAAGTAATTTCCATAATAAAATCTTGATGATTGATAAAAACAATATTAGTATAGCCACTATATATGACAAAAGTGAATTATATTTTTTGCGTTATATTTCTTATAAGTAATGCATTAAGCGGGGAAGTTGTTCGTAATCCAGTAGAGCATTGGGCTGAGTACCCAAAGGTAGATTATGGTACAGGTGATTCGAAATCATTAATTGAAAAAGGCGAGTATTTAGTTAAGGCAAGTGACTGTATTGCTTGTCATTCCAACGATGTTGAGCATCCGTTTGCAGGTGGTAATGCTGTTCGACCAACCATCCCCTTTTTAGGCATGCAGATTCCGATTGGAACGTTTTACTCTCCTAATATTACACCGGATAAAAAAACAGGAATTGGTAATTGGACGCTAATGGAATTTGATCGAGCAATGCGCCACGGTGTTGCGCCTGACGGAAGTCAATATTATCCTGTCTTTCCATATGTCTGGTTTACAAAATTATCCGACGATGACATAAAAGCGATGTATGCCTATATGATGCATATTCCAGCTGTAGAACGTGAGAATAAACCTCATGATATTCCACTACTCGTACAGTGGCGCTTTTTGATGTTGGGATGGAAGCTATTGTTTTTCTATCCATTTGATGGGGAGTTTAAACCAGATCCCAATCAATCCGACGAGTGGAACCGAGGAGCATTCCTAGTCGAGGGACCAGCTCATTGTGGTATGTGCCACACTCCTGTAACCATGTTTGGTTCACCGCAACGTGACATGGCGTATACTGGATCAGTTATTGACGGTTATGCCGCTCCAAATATTACAGGAACAAGTTTGAAAAAAGTGTCTGTTGACGAGCTTGTTCGGGTCTTCTTATACGATGAGCTTCCTGGAGGGGGGCGAGTCAAGGGTCCAATGAGAGAGGTAAACCACGATAGTCTCGTCTATCTAGATCAAAAAGACCTTGAAGCAATCTCTGTGTATCTAAAATCAACTGTTGATCCAAAGCCACTTAGCTTATCGGGTTCTGGTGCCCAAAAAGCAGCCGCAATTTACAATAAATATTGTGTGAACTGTCACGGAGCCGGGGCAGGCGGAGCTCCAAGGTTTGGTGATGTTACAGGATGGCAAGGCATCATTCAACAGGGGAAAGAAGCGACGTATACCCATGCTATTAAAGGATACAATTCAATGCCTGCGATGGGCTCATGCGCAGATTGTACTGATGATGATATTAAGTTAACGGTTGACTATATGTTATCTGCCGTAGATAACGATGCTGAGGTTGTTTCGTCAAGACCTTTAGGTAATACTCCTCCTGAGTATACCTTAGAAGACGGTAAGGTTGTGTTTGAAGAAGTTTGCGCAACCTGCCATCAAGATGGTACATTAAGTGCATTAAAACTAGGAGACCCTAAATGGGCGTCTGTATTAGATGACAAAGGATTCTTTGGGATGTTAAATGGTGTGATTCATCCGCAAGGGTATACCTCTAGAAAAGGTGACTGTGTAAAACGTGGAGCATGTAAAACATGCGATGACGGTCAGTTGATTGCAGCGGTAAAATACATCATTAATGAAAGTGTAGAAGGAGTAAACTATGTCCTTTGGTAAGTGGCTTTTGCTGAGCTTAATCGGCGCTTCGCAAGCTTCCCATACTAATTTAACTCAAGGTGTGACTCCGATGTCACATCAAATTTATGGTCTACATATGATCATATTCTACATTTGTCTTGCGATTGGTGTTGGTGTTTTTATCGCAATGATGTACACCTTGATTTATCATCGTAAAAGTGTTGGGGCAAAAGCTGAGCAATTTCACGATAACCTGTGGGTTGAGGTGTTATGGACAGTCATTCCATTATTGATTTTAGTTGTCATGGCGGTACCAACAACAATCGTATTGATGCGACTCAACGATGCAAGAGATGCAGATGTCAATATTAAAGTCATTGGGATGCAGTGGAAGTGGCGTTATGAGTACTTGGATCATAATATTAAATTTGATAGTAACTTAGTCCCATCCATTGGTCGTGCCATGAATGGCGAGTTAACGGATGAGGAACGTAATGATCCAGATTTTCTACTGAAAGTAGATGAGCCTGTAGTGGTTCCAATTCATAAAAAAATTCGTTTTTTGGTGACATCAACAGATGTTATACATGCATGGTTTGTGCCTGAGCTTGGTATTAACCGTGATGGTAATCCTGGTTTTGTGAGTGAGACGTGGGCGTATATTGAGAAGCCTGGTATTTATCGTGGTCAATGCTCCCAGCTTTGTGGTAGTGGACATGCTTTCATGCCAATTGTTGTGATTGCTGTCACTCAGAAGGAGTACGAGGACTGGTTGTTGAAAAAACAAGGTTTGAAGCCAGGGCTTGCACAGATTCACATGAAAAAAAAGGTTGCCACGGATTCCTCGGTGAATACTACGGCATCAAAACCTCTTACTAAGGATGAGCTCATTCAAAAAGGTGCTGAAGTCTATGAGAAAAATTGTGTCGCATGTCATCAGCAAAGTGGTCAAGGTCAAGGGATTTTCCCCTCTTTGATTGGTAGCACGCTTGCAACTGGTCCAGTCCAAGAACATATTCATCAATTACTGTTTGGTAAAAATGCAATGCCAGCATTTAAAGGGATATTAAGCAATGAAGAGATTGCAGCAGTGATTACGTATGTAAGAAATTCCTGGGGTAATGAGGATAAAGAGAAACATGGTCAACATGCAGGTGGTGTGTATACACCAGAGGATGTTGAAAAGGTGCATAAAGCATCTAGTAAGAATGAACGTGAGGAGAAATAGCTATGGCTGATGAAGCGCCAACGGGTTTAATGCGATGGGTAACCACCACCAATCATAAAGACATTGGGACACTGTATTTATTGTTTAGTCTTGCAATGTTTTTTGTCTCAGGGGCAATGGCGCTCGTGATTCGAACAGAGCTTTATAGACCAGACTTAATGTTTGTGAGCCCGCTATTTTATAATCAGTTAGTAACATCTCACGGTCTGATTATGATTTTTGGTGCAATTATGCCTGCTTTAGCGGGATATGCTAATTGGCAAATACCTTTGATGATAGGTGCCGCAGATATGGCGTTCCCAAGGTTGAACAACTGGAGCTTTTGGTTGTTGCCGTTTGCCATGTTACTCTTGGTCTCACCATATTTTATGGGAGGTCCTGCACCAGATATGGGCTGGACATTTTATGCGCCACTATCAACAACCTATGGGCCACCTGGAACAGATGCAATGATTTTTGCAATTCACATGTTGGGTATTTCGTCCATTCTTGCTTCCATAAATATCATTGCCACCATTCTTAACCTGAGAGCACCTGGCATGAGTCTTTGGAATATGCCAATTTTTGTTTGGTCGTGGCTGATTACCGCTTTTTTAATTTTAGCCATTATGCCTGTGTTAGCAGGCACAGTGACAATGATGCTAACAGACCGTCATTTTGGAACTAGCTTTTTCAATGCAGCCGGCGGAGGTAGTCCACTATTGTTTGAGCATTTGTTTTGGTTTTTTGGACATCCCGAAGTATACGTCTTGGCATTGCCTGTCTTTGGAATTATATCTGAAATTATTCCTGCTTTTTCAAGAAAGCCGTTATTCGGTGCTACGTCAATGATATACGCTATTATTGCGATTGCTGTAATGTCGTTTATAGTGTGGGTACATCATATGTTCACAACAGGTGTTTACCTTAGTACACAATTGTTTTTCATGTATACAACAATGATTGTGGCAGTGCCTACGGGTGTGAAAGTATTTAATTGGATTGCGACAATGTATAAGGGGAGCATTACCCTTGAACCGCCTATGATGTTTGCTGTTGGGTTCGTGTTTTTATTTACAATTGGTGGCTTAACAGGTGTGATGTTGGCTATTGTACCTGCTGATTATCAATACCATGCTACATACTTTGTAGTAGGTCATTTTCATTATGTGATTGTCTCAGGACTATATTTTGGGTTGGTTGCAGGAGCGTATTATTGGGTCCCAAAATGGACCGGTAGAATGTATAATTTTAAAATTGCCGCGATGCATTTTTGGTTGTCATTGATTTCATCTAATATTACATTTTGGCCAATGTTATTGGTTGGACTTGCTGGGATGCCAAGACGAATTCCTGATTATAATTTACAGTTTACCGATTTTAACCAGTTAGCAACTATGGGTGCCTTTGCATTTGGTATATCACAGATCTTATTTGTTGTTGCGATGCGTCAGTGTATTTTTGGTAAAAAGAAATTAGGGCAAATTATTTGGGATGGTGCAAAGGGTCTTGAGTGGACCTTGCCAACCCCACTGCCATACCATACGTTTTCTAAGCCACCTAAGGTGAAGGGCAAAACATACGTATGATTGTTGATCATCAGCAGGCAGCCCCGAGTTACCTTCCCTTCCTACTGGTATTGGGGCTATTTTTGCTGGCCTTTGGATTTTTAGCATGTCTGCATCAAAGCACTCCATGGATGATTGGTTTAATGCCAGGACTAATTTTGGTTCTGACCGTGAGTACGTTATGGATCAAGCATCTACTGCGCCCTCCATTCAAAATGAATTCGAGATCAAAGTTAATCTATGGCATAGGTTTAACTTCATTTGCTTTATTTATTTTATGGTTTGCTTATTTGCAAGTGCCACTTTTTCATCTTGTCTGTCATCGATTTGGTATTCATGGAGGGGTAGAACATCATCACCAATCAAGTGCTGTGGGCATTGATTACAAGCGATCCATTCCTTTTCATTTTACAACCCTCGTCATGCAGGGTATGCCGTGCACTATATCATTGGATGCACCAACAACTGAATGGCATCCTGGAGCACATCAAAAGATTGGTATTACAATCGATAATCCAAGTGAAAAAACATTAATTTTACATCCGATTTTATCCGCATCCCCAGAACGTGCAAGCCTGAGTTTACATTTTAATGAAGGATTGCCAGACCCACTAAGATTGTCACCTCATCAATCTTTCCATCAGGATCTGAATATCCATTTTGATGCTGATTTTCCAAACGATATTGTTTCTGTCTTTTTATCCATCAGTTTAAGTAATGCCACCAATGCTATGAATCCAGGCAAGCAACCCATGTGGCGTGATATTAGAAATAAACATTTGCCTTTGGAGAAAAAGATATGAGTCATGATCATCACATCATTCCTCCAACATATCTTCCAATTCTAGGTTCCTTTGCAATATTCTTTATGTTGACAGGCGTATTAATGTGGTTACATGGTGCACTATATGCTACCACAATGATAATGGTTGGATTCTCAATGTTGATGACCATGATCTTTTTTTGGTTTGGACAAGTGATCCGTGAGAATATGACAACTTTCAGAGATGATGAAGTTATGGATCGGTCATTTAGATGGGGTATGGTTTGGTTCCTATTCACTGAGGTCGCATTATTCGGTGTGTTCTTTGGAGTGTTGTACTACACTCGCTTCATTTCACTATCCATCTTAGGAGGAACTCATGGAGATGAAGCAACACATTATCTTTTGTGGCCACATTTTTCTGGCTCATGGCCTGTGTTTCATACCCCAGATCCATCTAAATTTTTAGGGCCTCATCAAGTGGTTGGAGCTTGGGGGTTGCCTGCAATTAACACACTGATTCTTCTAGTGAGTGGAGTAACCATTACCTTAGCGCATTGGGCGCTTATTGAGGAAAAACACAAGTTGGCCGGCCTTTGGCAATTCTTAACAATATTGTTGGGGATCAGCTTCTTGTGCCTTCAGGCAACAGAGTATTTAGAGGCGTACACGGAGCATCATTTACGATTCGATTCTGGGATTTATGGCAATATATTTTATATTTTGACCGGATTACATGGTTTTCACGTCACCCTTGGTACCATTATGTTGTGCGTGATTTTGGTCCGAATATTACTTGAGCATTTTGACGAGCACCATCATTTTGCATTCGAGGCAGTTGCATGGTATTGGCACATGGTTGATATTGTCTGGCTCATGCTATTTGTGTTTGTGTATTGGTTATGAATTGTTGTCAAGAAAACACTGACTGCCATGGAGAAGTTAAGCAACCTACTTACAAGGACTGGATCTTTAGCGTTGCTGCTTTAGGTTTTGGTTATCTCGAATTATGTTGTTTTTTATTATACGTCTTACCTCCAGCATGGTGGGGAATTATTAGCGTCTTCAACTTAGGTTTAATTGCACTTTTTGGTTCTGATTACTTCAAAAGTGCTGGTACAGACATCATCGAATTAAGTTTCTATGTTCTCGCAATTTTAAGTGTCTATACAATTCCAATAATGTATCAAATGGGCGGACTATGGCTTGTAATGGTTCCTTTTACCCTTTGCTTGGCATTCGATGGATTTTACCAGATATGGCAAAAAGAAAAATGGTCAATGCATGTATTGATTTCTCTTACAGTTGCAATGGCTTGGTTATTTTCTACCGTTCAATTAATGGTTCCAGGTTTAACGGCTGCCTTTGGCTTGCAGTTATATTATCAAGATTCATTGATAATCCTAGGCATTAATGGTATTGCAAAGAATATTAAAAAAAGATTTGGAAAAAGTCATGATGGTTTATTTTCAAGACGGTTTACGGATGAAATTGCATCTGTATCAATAAAGGGCATGATCAGCGTTGCTGTGCTTTCTTCTGTACTGTGGTTATTATTTGGTCCTCAAGCAGTCGCATTATCGTATGCAATTCAAAGTTTCATGGGGGTGCTGATGGCGGTATGCCCATGTGTTTTAGGTGTTGTTACTCCAATCTGTGAGGGCATTGCAAGTGAATTTTTAGCAAAAACAACTGTTAGGCTATCAGAATTTGACATTATGTCTAAAACATCACGTGTGGTGCATGTATATGTTGAAGATCGTGAAGCATTCCAAAAAACTAAGTTATTTGCATCGTTGAGTTTATTCCAAGTAAAATACAATTCGGACGAAAAAGATATTGAAGAAGAAGATTGTGTGATAGGGGCCCAAAAGAGTAAAGGAAAAGTTTTTCTATTCGAACACATCCAGGACAAACATTCAGTTACATATGATTCAAATTTTGAAGATTTTTATCAAATCATCTCGGCAACCAAAACATTTCTTGAATCACAGCTCAATTTAGCCATTGGTTATAATGTCATCGCAATCCCTATTATGGCAGGTGCATTGGCGTTTATGTTTATGCCAGGTCCTCTTGTTGGAGCGGTGCTAATGAACGTATTTTCAATTGGCCTCATTTATCGTTCTCAGGCATTAAGAGTACAAATTGAAAAGAGCATTGATCCTAAAAACGCTCAACATATAGATCCATTCACTCCAACAGAAGTGCCTATGGCTCCATTGTCTGGTAGACCACCAACTAATGCATGTGGTTGCTGTCATAAGTGAGCCTTTGCTATACTATGCATTAAGGTGATAATATGCAGACCCCTAAACTTTCACAAAAAGTAATGAAGTTAAAGCCATCAGCAACAATTGCTGTAAGTGATTTGGCTAAGAAGCTAAAAGAGCAAGGTGAGCCTGTCATCTCGTTGGCTTTGGGTGAGCCTGATTTCTTAACGCCACAGTTCATACAAGATGCAGCAATCGATGCCATTCGTTCAGGAGAACATCATTATACTCCAGTAGGGGGTACAACCACCCTTAAGGAAGCCATATGCCACAAATTCAAAAGAGATAATCGCTTGTCATATACCACAGATCAAGTGATGGCAGGAACTGGCTGTAAACAAGTTATTTTTAATGCGCTCACTGCTATTTTAGATCCAGGTGATGAGGTTGTTGTCCATGCACCTTATTGGACGTCGTACCCTGCAATGGTTGAGTTTTGTGAAGCTGTGCCGAGAATCGTAGAGTGTACAGATGATGCTGAATATTTAATGACTCCCTCTCAATTAGAGAGCGCCATAAATGATAAAACAAAAGCCGTCATGATTAATTACCCTTCAAATCCAACGGGCGCATGTTATTCTAAAGCACAATTAATCGCGATTTTGGATGTTTTAGAAAAACACCCTAATATTTGGGTGCTATCCGATGAAATTTATGAGCACATTGTATTTGACGATTTTGAATTTCACAGCATTGCCGCATTAAATGATCGTGTGGCCCCAAGGGTTGTAACCTTTAATGGTGTTTCTAAAAGTCATGCAATGACAGGCTGGCGATTAGGATATTGTGGTGCAGATAGCCAGCTCATTAAAGCCATGTCAAAGATACAATCACAATCAACTAGCAATCCGTGTGCAGTCACACAAGCTGCGGCAGCAAAAGCATTGGTGGAGGATCATGGAGATATTAAAATATTTCGAGATACGTTTAAATCACGTATCGACTTTGTGATATCACTTCTTTCATCCACTGAGTTAAGTATTGTAAAGCCTCAAGGAGCATTCTACGTATTTATTAATATTAGCCATTACACAAATGATGCTGTGAGCTTTTGTAAGCAATTATTAGAGAAAGAGAAACTGGCTTTAGTACCAGGTGAGGCATTTGGGGCAAAAGGTCATGTTCGATTATCTTGTGCTGCCAGTAATGACGAATTAAAAGAAGCATGTGAGCGGCTAATTCTCTTTCTTAAATCATATTCTTAATCATGCTTGAGTAAGATGGTCGCTACTAAGTGTCCAGTGATATAACACCAGCCCTCTAGTCCAGCTACTGCTCGGGAGATGGTAATTAGAATATTGGCTTGGTAGTCCAAAGGCTTCAAATAGACTCATGACATAAGTCCCTTCAACACAAAAGTTGCCTAACGCTTTTGGATCTACTAAGGGGTTCTTTTGCCGTAAGGTCTTCCAATCTAGCTCACAGGTTGCCTTGAGTTGATCATGGATTTTGCCCGGATCCAATGTACCAAAAAAGTCAAAAAGTGTTCTAAAGTTGGCAGTCATTATAATTGGTTCTTTCTCATTGACAACATTTTGGACAGCAGTTTTCTCCGTAGTTGGATTTTCGTTGACAGTTAAATAATGTCGGAAGAGGTTGAAGCAGGACTTATATTCAAAGCCATTTTTTGATTTAAATCCTTTTGGATAACATAACTTATCACTGTTTTTCCAATATTTTGTAACTCGATTGACGGCTTCATTACTACCAAAACCGAGCCAACTACCAAGATTCAAGTAAATGGTTTTATTAGGAAGATTAATGATATAATTGGATTCAGAGACCTTATCAACAACAAAAACGTACTGCATTGACGCACCACCCAGCTCAAAAAAAGCACCAAGTGGTTTTTTATTGAGGATGTTTTCCTCATACGCAGTAAGCCATCCAAAGGCTGCTTCATGTTCTCCGGACATGGTGCGTGTTTCTTTGACGTCTCCAAATAGGGTGTTATCTTTCAACCAACCTCTAACAATGCCATACATATTCGTTTGAGTTTGTTCTGGAAGTAAGCGCATACCTGCAGTTGCTAAAAAGTATATTGGCATATCTTGGCAGGGTAGTTTTTCTGTATAACAGAATTTTTGTGCAGGATTAAATAGTCGGCTCAAATAGAAAGGGATCTGATTTGGATCATTCGCGTACGTACTGAATCCCGGTTCTATTGAGTGAAAAAATACTTGTTCGATATTCGGTAAATCTTTGTCACTCGCTGTGATTGAGTAAATATGCACTCGACTTCCAGTGCTGCCAACATCAACGACAACTTCGTAAAAGGGGGATTCGGCCCAGCAATAAGAAATTAAAAAAGAAATTAAAAATATTTTAAAAGTTTTAAATAACATCTTTCTCTATATTACATCATCTAAAGAAGATGTATACAGAAAAATCTTTATTAAGGTATTTAATTAATGCTAAGCTTTTTGCTATATCACTAAGGAATATATGGTATTTAATGATCGATGGACATCCAGTTTTTATTTTATCCTAGCTGCAACCGGTGCAGCTGTGGGATTGGGAAGTATTTGGAAATTTCCATATGAGGTTGGCATTCATGGCGGCGGATTATTTGTCATATGTTATCTGTTTTTTATTTTCATAATAGGTATTCCATCTTTGATGGCTGAGATTCTAACAGGTGTCATTGGCCGTTCAGATCCGGTAAATGTATTTCATGAATTACACAAAAAATTCAAAACCTCGATTTATTGGAAGGCTTTAGGTTATTTGAGTCTCATCACTTTATTAATGATTTTTTCATTTTATAGCGTTGTAGCTGGTTGGACATTAGATTATTTAATTTGGGCAACGTTTGGTGATTTACATCATGCATCGAATAGTCAGATAGTATTGCATTGGGAGCAACTGCAACAATCCATTCCAACTATGTTATTGGATCATTCAGTGTTTAGCCTTTTGACCGGATTAGTAGTTATTTTTCCCTTAAAAAAAGGACTTGAACGTGCCTCAAAAATTTTAATGCCTTTATTGTTTTTAATTGTAATTGCTCTTGTATGCATCACGTTATTTTTACCTGGTCGAAATGAGGCCATCCATTATTTATTTCATGTGGATTGGAATATGTTCAGTGTATCGATGATTATTGTTGCACTGGGTAATGCATGCTTTACATTAGCTATTGGTGCAGGGTGTATGCTAGTGTACGGTGCATATTTACCAAAAGATACTCAATTGATGCCTGTTGCATCGTGCGTTGCAATTTTAAACGCTTTTGTTGCATTAATGAGTGGTTTTGCGATTTTTTCTGTCGTGTATACGTATCATTTGAATCCAAGTAGTGGCCCTGGGTTAATGTTCGTGACGTTGCCGATATGTTTTCATCAGGTGAACCATGGCTATTTTATGGCGATGGGGTTTTTCATATTATTATTTATTGCTGCTTGGACATCAGCAATTTCATTAGTTGAGCCATTGGTCACATATATTGGTGAACGATTAGCAATCCAACGTCCATTGGCTGCCATCATTGCAATATTTTCAGGGTGGTTCATTGGTTTGGGGACTTTGTTATCATTTAATGTTGGGAAAAATTGGACATTTTTAGGATTTCAAAATTTTTTCGAGTGCATTAATTTTCTTACGACAGATGTTTTCTTAAACATTGGTATTCTTGGGTATACTGTATTTGTTGGGTGGTGTTTATCACGTTCAGTGCTATATGACATGATGAAGATGCCTGAGACGGTGTTTAATATTTGGTATGGTATTATTCGGTATCTATTGCCTCTATTATATATAGGTTTATTGTTTGGTGTGATGGTATGAAAGTTTTAGTTGTTGGGTGTGACGGTAAAATGGGTCAACCTGCTGTGGTTGCTTTGGAGAAAGCAGGATTTGAATGCATAGGATGTAGGCGTGGTGACTCGCTTAAGGATATGTTGGATACGCAGCCCGATGTGATGTTGGATTTAACTGAGCCAGCAGTTGTTTTTGAGCATGCAAACCTTGCCATTGAGGCGAATGTGCCAGCAGTTATTGGTACAAGTGGTCTAACAAAAGATCAGATCAAAAAGCTTGAGCTCAAGGCATCAGATAAAAAGAGTGGTATGATCATTGCTCCAAATTTTGCATTGGGCGCAATCTTGATGATGAAATTTTCAAAAGTTGCAAAAGATTTTTTTCCAAGTGTCGAAATTGTTGAGGGCCATCATCCTCAAAAAAAAGATATTCCTTCTGGTACAGCGCGGATGACCGCCGATTTAATAGGGAAAGATGTAAAAATTCATTCACGTCGACAGCCTGGGTTAATTGCAGAGCAAGCAGTCTATTTTGGTGGGTTTGGAGAATCATTAACAATTAAACACGCTACCACAGATCGTAGTTGTTTTATGCCAGGCATCGTCTTTGCCGTTAAGAAGGTGCTGCAAATTCAGTCACTGATTATTGGCCTTGAGCCATTGATTGATGGGGAAAATGTTTAAGGTCTTGCTTACAGGCCAAATTGCATCCGGTAAGACCACAGTACTGAACCAATTCAGTGCATTAGGTGTGTATACTATTAATGCGGATAAAGTGGTGAAACAGC
>MDTB01215570.1_pt1 | contig 21337 bp, 22 predicted proteins | sample 811161 | NCBI WGS metagenome assembly MDTB01 (sample SAMN05326650, study PRJNA326480) | marine metagenome | isolation source: seawater | place: Mediterranean Sea | collected 2009
ATATCATAGTCTGGTGAGCCCTGATGGACTCGAACCATCGACCCATTCCTTAAAAGGGAATTGCTCTACCAACTGAGCTAAGGGCCCACAAAAAAATTGTTATAGTGGTTTTTTTTATATTATCAATGCGAAATTTTATAACTTTTTTGCATATTTATTATAAAATTTAATAAAATCACCCTTTTTAATATGTTTTCTAATTTCACGCATCAGTTCTTGATAAAAATAGATATTATTTAATGTTAACAGCATTGGTCCTAACATCTCCTTTGTATTGAATAAGTGATTTAAATAACTTTTAGAATATTTATTTAAATCAAATTTTTTAAAATTAATATCAATCGGATCGCTATCTTTTTTGTATTTTGAATTTTTAATGTTTATACGTCCTTTCCACGTAAATGCAATTCCATTTCTTCCTAAACGTGTTGGCAAAACACAGTCAAACATATCAACGCCCCTTTTAACTGCTCCTAAAATGTCAGACGGTGTACCGACACCCATTAAATATCTTGGTTTATTAATGGGCATATAACCCTTTAAATTATCTAATACATTAAACATTTCCTTTTGAGAATCTCCTACTGCTAAACCACCAATAGCATATCCGTCAAATCCGATTTTAATTAAATTATTTAATGATTTAAGTCTTAAATCATTAAACAAACCACCTTGTACAATACCAAATAACGCTTTATGTCTATTCTTACCAAACGCTTTTTTTGATCTTTTGGCCCAATAAGTAGATAAATCAACAGATTTAGAAATTAAATTATAATTTAAAGTTTTTCTTGGACATTCATCAAGGACCATTACTATATCTGAATTCAACTTTTTTTGAATTCTAATACTTTCTTCAGGGCTCAAAATAAATTTGGATCCATCTATATGTGAATTAAATATAGCACCTTTTTCCTTATCTATTTTATTTAACTTAGATAAAGACATAATTTGGTAACCACCAGAGTCAGTTAATATTGGTAAATTACAATTCATAAATTTATGAACACCGCCGAATTTTTTAAATCTATTAACGCCTGGTCTAATCATAAGATGGTAAGTATTTGATAAAATAATTTGGCTACCAGTTTTAACTATGTCCTTAATAAATGTACCTTTGACTGTCGCTTGAGTGCCTACTGGCATAAAAGCAGGAGTATCTATAGAGCCTCGAAAAGTTGAAATCTTACCAAGTCTCGCAAAACCAACTTTATTTAAAACTTTAAAACTAAAGTTTTTTTTGGACATTAATAAATTTTAATCAGATCTAAATTTAATAATTTTGTCTGGATCAGTTACAGCGCCATTATTATTAGAGTCACCCCTTTTTATTTGTTCAACAAATTCCATTCCACTAATTACCTTTCCAAAGACAGTATATTGACGGTCTAAAAAAGGTGCAGGCTCAAAACAGATAAAAAATTGACTATTTGCACTATTTGGATCAGCAGATCTAGCCATAGATAATGTTCCTTTTAAATGAGGTAGATCATTAAACTCTTGATTTAAATTAGGATAATCAGATCCACCCATTCCTGCTCTCTCAAGGCTATAGTTACTATTTGAACTATTTCCAAACTTAACATCTCCGGTTTGGGCCATAAAACCATCTATTACTCTATGGAAAACCACACCATCATATTTACCTTCGTCAGCTAGCTTTTTTATTCTTGATACATGATTTGGTGCCACATCTTGAAACAGCTCAATTTTTACATCTCCATTTTTTAAGGTTAAAATCATTATATTCTCCTTTGCATATAAATTAATTTGAAATAAAAAAAAATAAATTATAAATGAATAAATAAATTTAGTCATATTTTTCTTTTAGAGACCTTATTGTACTTATCGTAGTAAATTTTTTTAGATTACCATTTAATTCAGCTATTTCTTTAACAAACCTTGAAGATATAATTTGATTTTCTACATCAGACATTAAAAAAATTGTTTCTATGCTACTATTTAATTTTCTATTCATTCCAGCTAGTTGAAATTCATATTCAAAGTCTGAAACTGCCCTTAGGCCTCTTAATATTAGATCAGATTTATATTTTTTACATATATTTGTTGTTAGATTATTGAAAGTTATTACTTGAATCCTTTTCTTTGAAAATTTTAAATCTTTGAATAATGCATTTTCAACTATTTTAATTCTCTCATATACATCGAAAAGATAATTTTTATTGCTGCTATTGGATACACCGACAATTAATTTATCTAAAAATTTCAAAGATTTTCTTATTACATCTATATGTCCAAAGGTTATAGGATCAAAAGTTCCAGGATAAATTGCGATATTTTTCATTAAATAAGGTTATCATCAATTTTTATAGCTGAAACAACTTTTTCATCACCAGACAATTTTATTATTCTAACACCTTGAGTATTTCTTCCCGCAACCCTAATTTCTTTAACTGCCGTCCTTATAACCCTACCCTTGTTGGTGGATATTAAAACCTCATCTCCATCATATACTGGAAATGTTGAAGTTACATCACCATTTCTTTTAGAATTTACTATACCAATTATCCCTTTTCCACCCCTATTAGTTGCTCTAAAATCATAATGCGAGGTTCTCTTACCGTACCCATTTTCAGTTATAGAGAGAATGTAATTCTGTTTAGCAATTTTTTCAGACCTATCATTACTTTGTTTTAATTTACCATTTGTTTTAGTAATTTGATTAACAATAGATAGAGATACAACTTCGTCATTTCCACCTAAATTTATACCTCTAATACCTTTAGAGGACCTGCCTTTGAAAATTCTTAGCTTTTTGGAGTCAAATCTTATGCATTTTCCAAGTTTTGTATTAAGTAATATATCTTGATCTTCATTGCATATCTTTACACCTATAATTCTATCCCCAGCATCTAATTTAATAGCAATTTTTCCAGATGAATTAATCATAGCAAAGTCTTCTAAATTATTTTTTCTAATTTTACCTTTGCTTGTAGCAAAAATTATATGAAGATTTTTAGTTTCAATTTCTTCATTGGGTAAAGGCATAATAGAGCTTATACTTTGATGGTTTTTGAGTGGTAAAATATTAAATAATGATTTACCCTTTGAATTTGTTGATCCTTCTGGAATTTTCCAAGCTTTTATTTTATAAGCTAAACCCTCATTAGAAAAAAAAATGACTGATGTATGTGTATCGACTGATAAAGTTTGTATTACTGAGTCCTCCTCTCTTGTTTTTATACCTGCTTTTCCTTTGCCACCGCGTTTTTGTTGTTTTACGCCACTTAAAGAACCTCTTTTAATATATCCCTTTAAAGTGACTGTGATTAATACACTTTCTTTTTGTATTGTCTCTTCAATGTTATAATTCAATACTGTATTTATATCTCTATCATCAATGAGAGTTCTTCTTGCCTTTGAATACTTTTCTTTAATTTTTTTTAAATCTTCACTGATTACATTAAGTAATTCTGTTTTAGAATTAATTATTTTTTTATATTTTCTAATCAGTTCAGATAATTTTTTTATTTCAATCTCAATTTCGCTAATACCTAGAGCTGTAAGTTTTTGAAGTTTTAATTCTAAAATCGCATTAACTTGATTTTCATCTAAGGTATAATTAGGTTTATTTTTTTTATTTTCAATTAAAGATATAAATTTAATTGTTTTATTAATTTTAAAATTTGTTTTAAGTAGCAATTTTTTTGCTTCTTCCGGATTTTTTGAGGATCTAATTAATTTAATTACTTTGTCTATATTTTCAACTGAAACCGACAAGCCAATTAAAATATTTGATCTAGTTAAAGCTTTAGACAAATCAAACTTAGTTTTTTTTAAAACGACATCTTCTCTAAATTCTAAAAAACAATTTAAAAACTTAACTAACCCACATTGCTCTGGTTTGCCATCTACAATTGCAAGCATATTAAAACCAAAAGAACTCTCGATTGATGTATTTTTATATAGCAATCTTTTAATGGTTTCAGGCTCTACTCCATTTCTTAAATCAATGGATAATCTTATACCTTCGCTGTTTGACTCATCTCTGATATCTTTTATTCCCTCTATTTTCTTTTCCCTTACAAGCTGAGCAATTTTTTCAGTCAACAAAGATTTATTAACTTGATATGGTATAGAAGTTATTACAAGTCTTTCTCTTCCATTTTTAATTTGTTCAATATCTATGTTCCCTCGTATCTTAAATGATGAGGATGCTTTTCCTTTTTCGTATCCTTCTTTTATTGAGTCTTTACCAATAATTATTCCTTTGGTTGGAAAATCTGGACCTTTAATATGGTTCATTAATTGTTTTAAAGTTGTATTTTTATTTTCTTTTTTATTTTCAATTAATGATAAGGTTGCATCAACAACTTCTCCTAAGTTATGAGGTGGAATGCTTGTTGCCATACCTACTGCGATTCCTCCAGCTCCATTTACTAAAATATTTGGAAACTGCGATGGTAGAACCTCAGGTTCTTTTTCTGTTTCATCGTAATTACTTTTAAAGCTAACGGTTTGTTTCTCTATATCGTCAATTAAGTGTTCTGTTACTTTAGCTAGTTTAGTTTCTGTATACCTCATTGCAGCTGGTGGATCTCCATCAACAGATCCGAAATTACCTTGTCCGTCAATAAGTGGTAAACTCATAGAAAATTCTTGTACCATTCTTACCATAGCATCATATACAGCTTGATCACCATGAGGATGATACTTACCAATTACATCGCCAACAACACGTGCTGACTTTCTAAATTGTTTAGACCAATCAAATCCACCTTTATACATTGCATATAAAATTCTTCTATGCACAGGTTTAAGACCATCCCTCACATCGGGTAACGCCCTACTTACAATTACACTCATTGCGTATGAAAGATATGATGAGCTCATTTCATCATACATAGTAATTTGCTTATACTTTTTTTTGGGTATATCTATTTCTGGCATTATTAAAATGGTATGTCGTCGTCTAAATCATTTTGTAATTGTGAACTATTTTCATCATTTTGACTTTGTGTTATTTGGCTATTATTACCACCTCCTAACATTGTTAAAGATGAATTGTAACCTTGTATCAGAATCTCAGTTGAATATTTATCCTGTCCAGATTGCTCATCTTTCCATTTTCGTGTAGTCAGTTGACCTTCGATGTAAACTTGAGCACCTTTTTTTAAATACTGCTGGACTACATTTACTAGCCCTTCATTAAAAACTACTATTCTGTGCCACTCAGTTTTTTCCTTTTTTTCCCCAGAATTTTTATCTTTCCAAGTTTGGCTTGTTGCAAGGCTCAATCTAGCTACGCTTTTGCCATTTACCATTTGTTTAATTTCAGGGTCTGCGCCCAATCGACCAATTAATAATACTTTATTTAGACTTCCAGCCATAATATTTTAAAATATAAATATGAATAAATTTAAATATATCACAATTTAACTTGAATATTAATTATATTATTTTAAAGCAAGGTAAATTATGCAAAAAAAGATAGTTATTAAGGGGGCAAAAGAACATAATCTCAAGAATGTCTCGGTTGAAATCCCAAAAGATAAATTCGTCGTTATAACTGGTATATCAGGATCTGGAAAATCATCATTAGCATTTGATACCATTTATGCAGAAGGTCAAAGAAGGTATGTAGAAAGCTTAAGCGCATATGCTAGACAATTTTTAGATAAAATGAAAAAACCGAATGTTGAAATGATTGAGGGCTTAAGCCCAGCAATATCTATTGAACAAAAAAATGCACCAAAAAATCCACGATCAACTGTTGCAACAGTAACAGAGATATATGATTATATGAGAGTTTTGTATGCTAGAGCTGGAGTGCCTTACTCCCCATTTACTGGCAAACCTATAAAGTCACAAACTATTACGCAAATTGTAGATCAAATTTTAAAATTACCAAAAAAATCAACAATATATCTTTATGCCCCTGTCGTTAGAGGTAGAAAAGGTGAATATAAAAAAGATATTCAAAATTATAAAAAAAGAGGATTTAGAAAAATTAAGATTGACAATATTTTATATGATATTGAAAATGTTCCTGAGTTAAACAAAAAGTTAAAACATGAAATTTATGTTTTGGTTGATAGAATAGCTTTAGGACCATCTCTAGGTAATCGGTTAGCAGAAGGTGTTGAAACTGCAGTAAATTTAGCAAATGGATTGATATTTGTTGAGTATGAGAATGAAACGATACCAAAAAAATATAGAAAAATAGAAAGATTTATTTTCTCTACAAAATTTGCATGTCCTGAAAGTGGTTTTACAATAGAGGAGATTGAGCCTAGATTATTTTCATTTAATAGCCCTTACGGCGCTTGTGAAGAATGTGAAGGTATAGGGGTCAAGCTGAACGTAGATCCAAAGTTGGTTGTTCCAAATGAAAAAAAATCTATTGCAGATGGAGCTATTGAACCTTGGGCAAAATCAACCACATTATATTATGCACAAACCTTGTCCTCGATTGCAAAGCATTACAACTTTTCGTTAAATGAAAAATGGAATAAATTATCAAAAAAAATAAGAGATATTATTTTATATGGGTCTGATGAAGAGGAAATAAAATTTTCTTACGACGATGGATTTGAAAAATATTCGCACAAAAAGGCTTTTGAGGGTGTAATAAATAACTTAGAGAGGAGGTATCTTGAAACAGATAGTGAATGGAAAAGAGATGAAATTTCTCAATATCAATCTGATACTGACTGTGAAAGATGCAATGGTTTAAGATTAAAAGAGGAAGCATTATGTGTGAAAATTAATGATTTAAACATAAGCCAAGTGACAGAAAAATCAATAATTGAATCAAAAAAATGGTTTACATCCTTGGAGACTAATTTAGACAAAAAACAATTAAAGATTGCGGAGCATATTTTAAAAGAGATTAATGAGAGACTTAATTTTTTATTAAATGTTGGACTAGATTATCTTACTCTTTCAAGAGAGTCTGGAACTTTATCTGGAGGTGAATCTCAAAGGATTAGGCTTGCATCACAAATTGGTTCAGGGTTAACGGGAGTTTTATACGTTCTAGACGAACCTTCAATAGGACTTCACCAAAAAGATAATATAAAATTAATTAATGCATTAAAAAGATTAAGAGATTTGGGTAACACAGTTGTGGTTGTTGAACACGATACAGAAACCATGGAAAATGCTGATCATATTATTGATCTAGGTCCGGAGGCAGGTCACAATGGTGGTGAAGTAGTTGCTCAAGGTACATACGATCAAATGTTAAAATCAGATAGTATAACTGGAAAATATCTTTCTAATAAAAATTATATATCTATTCCAAAAAAAAGAAGGATTGCCAAAAATGGAAGATATTTACAAATTTTAAGTGCTAGTGGAAACAATTTAAAAAATGTAGATTTAAAAATTCCATTTGGTACTTTTACATGTGTAACAGGAGTTTCTGGAAGCGGTAAATCAACTTTAATTCTGCAAACTTTATACAATGCTCTAAATCTTAGCTTAAATAATAATAAATCAAGGAAAATTCCAAAACCTTTCAGAGGATTAAAAGGAATGGAATTGATAGATAAAATTATTGATATAGATCAATCTCCAATAGGAAGAACACCAAGATCCAATCCTGCAACTTATACCGGTGCATTTGGACCAATCAGAGATTGGTTTACAAATTTACCAGAATCAAAAAGTAGAGGTTACAAACCTGGAAGGTTCTCATTTAATGTTAAGGGGGGGAGATGTGAAGCTTGTGAAGGCGATGGTGTGATAACTTATGAAATGCATTTTCTGCCTGATGTTTACATAACATGTGATGAATGTAAGGGTAGTAGATATAATCGCGAAACTCTGGAAATAAAATTCAAAGATAAAAGTATTGCGGATATACTCAATATGACAGTAGAGGAAGGCTGCGATTTTTTTGAAAATATATCAAATATAAGAAGTAAACTTTTAACCCTCAAAAAAGTGGGTTTAGGATATGTAAAAATAGGTCAACAAGCCACCACATTATCTGGCGGTGAAGCGCAAAGAATTAAGCTTGCTAAGGAATTATCGAAAAGATCCACTGGGAGAACAATGTATATATTAGATGAACCTACAACTGGACTACATCAGCACGATATAAAAAAACTTCTTGAAATTTTACATACTTTTGTAGCAACGGGAAATACAGTTGTAGTAATAGAGCATAACTTAGACGTTATAAAAACTGCAGATCATATAATAGATATGGGTCCAGATGGTGGAATAAAAGGTGGAAATGTAATTGCTGAGGGAAAACCTGAAGATATTGCAAATATTAAAGGTAGTTATACAGGACAATTTTTAAAGCAACTTTTAAATGGTAAAATGAAAAAGATTGCTTAATTTAGTTTTTCAAATCTTTGACTATAGTTTTTTGGCTAACGTTAAGATTTACCAAAGTTGGACATGCAATAAATATCGACGAATATGTACCAAACAAAACACCTAATATCATAGCTAAAGAAAAACCTTTTAAAATTTCACCACCAAAAAAATATATTGAAAATAATGCTAGCATTGTTGTTAAAGAAGTTATGATTGTTCTTGATAAAGTCTCGTTTATAGACAGATTGGTTATATCAAAAATTTTAATATTTGAAAATTTTCTTAAGTTGTCTCTTACTCTATCAAATATAACCACTGTATCATTCATTGAATAACCCACTATTGTCAATACGGCTGCTACAATTGATAAATTAATTTCAAAAGAAAAAATTGAAAATACTCCTAAAGTCAATACAACATCATGAAATATAGCAATTATAGCACCAAGGCTAAATTGCCATTCAAAACGTATCCATATGTAAAAAAGCATTGCAAACAACGATAACGCTATAGCTATCAATCCAGATTTCAATAATTCTGCGCTTACCTTGGGGCCTACATTTTCAACTCGACGAAATTCTATGACCTCACCTAAATTATCATTCAATTTTTTTTTAATGTTTTTAATAAAATTTACATCTTTATTATATAGATTTTGAAATTTAACTATATAATCTTTATTGTTACCAAATTGCTTTACTGTAACTCCTTTAAGGTTCATGCTATTAAAATTTTCTCTAATTTCTTTAATTGTAATATTTGGATTGTTATTTCTAATTTCAATTAAAGTCCCACCTTTAAAATCAACTCCATAATTCAAACCTTTTAGCATGAGAAATAAAACTGATATTAATATTAGTATAGAAGAAATTATATTGGCCAATTTGTAGTACTTGTTAAATAAAATTTTAATCATTATATAATTTTTTCCTTATGCTTATTTTTAATTACATATAAAGCTGTGAGTAATCTTGCTATAAAGTAGACTGAAAAGAGAGTAGTAATAATTCCTATTCCCAAAGTAATTGAAAAGCCTTTAATAGGTCCAGACCCCATAAAAAATAAAATTGATGCAGCTATAAGTGTTGTAATATTAGCATCCAAAATTGTTGTTTTAGACTTCGTATATCCAGAATCGAAAGCAATTAATTTATTTTTCTCATTTTTAGTTTCCTCCTTTATCCTCTCAAATATTAATACATTTGCGTCAACAGCCATACCGACTGTCAATATAATTCCAGCAATACCTGGTAAGGTAAGGGTTGCTTCGAATATAGTTAAAAATCCAATTAAAAAAAATAAATTTGATATTAAAGCTAAATTAGCAATAAACCCAAAAACTTTATACTTAAAAATCATGAAAATAAAAACTAAAACAAATCCAATTATTAACGAAATTATTCCTGCTTTAACTGAATCTTTTCCTAAGTCAGGACCAACTGTCCTCTCCTCAATTATTTCTAGCGGTGCAGGCAACGCACCTGATCTCAATAAAAGTGCTAAATCCGTAGCACTTTGAAACGTAAAATCGCCAGTTATTTGGCCTGAACCTCCAACTATAGCTTCGCTTATAGTGGGTGCACTTATTATTTTATTATCCAATATAATGGCTAGTTGTCTACCTACATTATCCGTAGTTGCCTTACCAAATTTTTTGGATCCTATTCTATCTAAATTAAATACGACTACAGTTTCATTGGTTTGGCTGTTCATGCTAGGTTTTGCATCAGTCAAATTATCACCATTAATTATAATTCTTTTACTAATTATTTCGGTAGACTCATTATCCTCATCATACTCAACAACTTGAGTACCAAATGATTCCTCTTTTTTTTGAGAAACGAATTGAAAAGTTAAATTTGCTGTTTTTCCTAATAAATTTTTTATTCTAGCAGGGTCATCTAGACCTGGTAACTCTACAAGTATTCTGTTATTTCCTCTTCGAACTATATTTGGCTCATTAGTTCCAAGCTCATCGACACGTCTACGCACTATCTCGATTGCTTGTTCCAAAGATGCATTTTTAATTAAAATAACTCCATAGTCTGACATATTAAGCTGGAATTTATTATCATTAATCATTACGTCTAATTCATGAGTTTTAAAATCTGGATAATAAGGGTTAATTTCACTATTTTTGTTTAAAAGAATGTCATTCATTTGATCTATGAAAATTAAATCCAATTCGAAAGTAATACTATTTTTATCTAATTTTAGATTTTTTATAATTATATTTTCTGATTTAGAATAATTTTTTATTTCAATTAATTTTGATTGAAGTTTTTGATTGATTACAGGAGTATTATCAACCTCTAAAAGTAAATAAGAACCTCCTTGGAGATCCAAACCTAAATTAATATTTCTGCTGAAAAATTCATCATCTAATTTGGTAAAATTTGAGATTGTAAAATAGAAAAAAAAAATAGAAAAAAAAGTGATCAAGAAAATTCTTATTTTTGAGAAGTATAACATTATATTTAATGTTATTTTTTTATATCAATTTTATTTGTTATTAATCCTTGGATACCATTTGTTCTTAGAATTTCAACTTTAACATTTTCTGCAATTTCTACTTCAATCTTTTCGTTGTCAATAATTCTTTCAACTGTACCAATTATACCTCCCGAAGTTATAACTTTATCCCCACGTTTAAGCTCTTCAACCATTTTTTTATGATCTTTAGCTTTTTTCTGTTGAGGTCTAATTAAGAAAAAGTAAAAAATTACAAATATTAAGATTAACGGTATAAATTGACCAATAGCTGGATCCATAATGTTTAATTAAATTTTTATTTATACTAAATAAGCTCCTAAAACAACTCCTAATTGTTAGATATTTTGTCTATATTTTTCATATAAGGTTTTAATACATCTGGTATATCAATAGTGCCATCCTCATTTTGATAGTTTTCCATAATAGCTATAAGCGTTCTTCCAACAGCTAAGCCGCTACCGTTTAGTGTTCCAGGATTGTATATTTCATTTTTTTCATTTTTATATCTTGTTTTCATTCTAGTGGATTGAAATGTTCCACAAGATGAGCAGCTAGAAATTTCTCTATAGGTGTTTTCAGAAGGTAACCAAACTTCTAAATCATATGTCTTTTCAGCGCTAAATCCCATATCTCCAGTACTTAAAATAATTTTCCTATATGGTAATTTAAGTTTGTCTAAAACCATCGATGCACAATTTGTCATTCTTTCTAACTCATCATTACATTTATCTATCTCAACAATGCTCACAAGTTCAACTTTATTGAATTGATGTTGTCTTATCATTCCCTTTGTATCTTTTCCGTAACTTCCAGCCTCTTTTCTAAAACATGGAGTTGATGCTACTAACCTTATGGGTAAGTCTTTATAATTTAAAATCTTATTTTTAACCATATTCGTTAGAATAACTTCTGCTGTAGGAATTAGGTATTTTTTTTCCTCTTTTTCATCTAATTTTACCTCAAACTGATCATTCTCAAACTTTGGAAGTTGACCAGTTCCAAACATTGTACTTGTATTAGCCATCAAAGGGGGTGATATTTCTTTATAATTGTTCTCAGATACGTGCAAATCTACCATAAAATTTGAAATAGCACGTTCTAAAGTAGCTAATTTATCTTTAACAAATACAAATCTTGATCCAGTAGTTTTAGTTGCAAGATCAAAATCTAGCATATCTAAGTTTTCACCAAGTTGAAAATGAGATTTAGGCGTAAAATTGAATTTGTGTGGAGTTCCATAATTTTTAATTAATTTATTTGAACCCTCATCTTTACCTATAGGCACCTCATCTAAAGCTAAATTTGGTAAATTAGAAAGAACTTTACTTAAATTTTTGATTACTAAAGATTGTTTTGTTGAAATATCATTTATAAAATTTGATATTTCTTTAGATTTTTCAAAAAGCCCTTTATCGTTTTTCTTTGATATTATTTTTTTTTCTCTTTCAAATTCTTCTTTTTTTTGAATTAATTTCCTATTTTCTCTATCTAAAGACAGAACTACATCTATATCTAAATTAATATTTCTATCTTTTATTTTTTTTATAAATAGTTCAGAATTTTCTCTTATAAATTTAATATTATGCATTTTTTTCTTTTGATTTTCTCTCAATTATCTTTACTGAAAAAATTGATAATTCATATAATATTAAAAGAGGTATTGCTAAACCTATCTGCGTAATTGGATCAGGTGGAGTTAAAATTGCAGCTGTAGCAAAAATAATAACCACCACATACTTTCTTCTTTCTCTTAAAAATATCGAATCGATTAAGCCAACTCTTGCTAAAAGACTTAAAATTACAGGTAACTGAAAACTTAACCCAAAAGCAAATATTAACTTCATAATTAAAGATAAATATTCATTTACTTTAGCTTCTAACTGAATAGGTAAGTTTGTAACATTTCCTAAACTTTCAAATGATAAAAAAAACTTAATTGCAAGAGGCATAATAAGATAATAAACTAACATACCGCCTAGAAGAAAAAGTATTGGTGTAATTATTAAGTAAGGTAATATCGCTAGTTTTTCATGTTCATATAAACCGGGTGCTATAAACTTCCAAATTTGAATGAGTATAAAAGGACTTGTAATAAAAAAAGCAGTAAAGAAAGAAACTTTGAGATATGTAAGAAAAGTCTCTTGCAAGGCTGTAAAAATCAATCTCCTATCGACGTTGTCGTCTGATACAGCATTTGCATATGGCTCAACTAGAAAACCATAAATATAATCAGAAAAAAAGTAACTTAAAATAAAAAGTAATGCTAAAAAGATCAATGTATTTATAAGTCTTTTTCTAAGCTCAACTAAATGGCTTATAAAACCGTTATCATTATTGATATCTGGCATTAATTATCTTTTTCTTCCTTAGTATTTTTATTTTTTGAGGTGGCTTTATCTACCTCATCGTCAACATCCGTTAAGTTTGTAACTTCCGTTTGAACATTGCTTATGTATCTTTTTATAGATCCTATCCAAGTACCTATTTTTTTTATCATGATTGGAAAATCTTTAGGACCTACAATTATAATTGCCACACATGCAATTATTAAAATCTCAAACCAGCCAATTTGTGGCATTTGAATTATTCTTTTTTATCGTTTTCTTGGTTGTCGCTATCTTGATTATTGCTTATATTTTTTGTATTTACATCTTCCGTTGGATCAGAAGCCATACCTTTTTTAAAACTTTTAATACCTTTAGCAACATCACCCATTAGACTTGATATTTTACCTCTACCAAATAACAAGACTATTAATACTGCTACAATTGCAATTTGCCAAAATCCAATACTCATAATTTATTTATAACCTAATATAATTATATTTAAAGATACTTTTTTTAATTGCTATCATCATTTTCAAGTGTGCTACTAAGCATTTCATCAATATCAGAGTAAATATTCTCTTTTTTTTCGATTTGTTTCTCTTTATAAAATTTTCCAGTACCAAATATATCAGACTGTATACTGGTAGTGTCAATTAGACCAGCCGTTCCCAATTCTTCTACTGTAGGCAAGTCTGACAATTTTTTAAGACTAAAATGATTTAAAAATTCATCTGTAGTACCATATTGTATTGGTTTGCCTGGAACATCTTTTCTTCCATTTGGTTTAACCCAATTTAATTCCATCAAAATCTCTAAAGTATTGGTGCCAAAGGCTACACCTCTTATCTCCTCAATTTCAGCTCTAGTAACGGGTTGATGGTAAACTATTATAGACAGGGTTTCTATTGCGGCTTTAGACAACTTTTTTTCAATTGTTTTTTGTTTTGACATCAAGCTTGATAAATTTTCAGCGGTCCTAAATGACCATTTATTTGAAATACAAACTAGATTAATTCCTCTATGAGAATAATTAATTTGTAATTTTTCTAAAGTTTTTTGAACATTTATTTTTTTTGAGATTTTATTTCCAATAGTTAAAACATCAATTGGTTCAGGGGAGGCAAAAAGTATTGCCTCGACTTCTCTTTCCCCTTCGGATATAGTGGTCGGAAATTTAACAACATTGTTAGTTTTATATTTTTTCATTTTTCTTTAATATATATCTCATCAAATAAATTTTTTTGTTCAATAGAAATTTTTCCTTCTCTGGATAATTCAAGGGAAGCAGCAAAAATACCAGCATTTCCTGTTTTTCTCATCTCTTTTTTATTTTTAAAATTATATGGTATTAAATCTTTGATATTTTTCCAATCATGTAATTTTCCAAAAAAATCTTTTATAACTTTAATTCCATCCTCTGTCGTGAATACTGGTAATTTTGGAATTGATATCCTTTTAAAATTCCTTGTTGTAATTATCTCAGAATAACTTTTTAAAACTTCATACAAAGTCAGTGAGTATTTAGTATTATATAATGATCTTATTCTTGCTTTACCTCCTCTTAAAAAAATATCCCTTCCTAATCTTTTACGCTTAAGCATTTGATCAGATAAAAGTCTTATTAATTCAAGTTTTTTTAGTTGTAACTTAAGTTTTTCGGCAACCTCCAAAGCTTGAAACTCCTCTTCATCAGTTTCAGGTAATAACAACTTAGATTTAAGATAAGTCAACCATGTAGCCATTAATAAATACTCAGATGCTAATTCTAAATTAATATTTTTTTCATTTGTAATAAATTCATAAAATTGATCAGCTAATTTTGTTATCGATATTTTCTCTAAATCAACTTTTTGGGCTTTAGCTAAATCCAATAAAATGTTTAATGGACCATTATAAGATGATAAATTAACTTCGAAATATTTAGAATCATTTAAATCCATAAATTATATTAACTTAAATTTTTGCTATTTGTGATGTTTTTTTAATAAGAAATTTTGATAATACCGGAGAATTTTTGGCAACAATCACCATTTCATTTATATTAGCATTACAATGTAAAACAATATTACAACCAGCTTCAAAAGCTCGCCTAGTATTTTCTCTTAATGAATATTTTAATGCTTTCATTGATATATCATCTGATATTAAAATATTTTTATATTTAATTTCATTTCTAATCATATCTATTACTTTTTTGGAATGAGTAGTATTATATTTGCTATCAATTTTATTATAAATAATGTGTGCTGTCATAGCTAAATAAGATTTCTTTTTATGGAATGCTAAAAAATCATTTTTTTTCAGATAAGAAATATTTTTATTTACAATTGGTTGTTGTTTATGACTATCAACCTTTGATAGACCATGACCAGGTATATGTTTTATGATTGTATTTATCTTATTTTTATGGAATTCTCTTATTGAAATATCACCTATTTGTGAAACTATTTCTGGGTCGTTTGAAAAAGATCTATCACCTATGATTTTGTGATAATTTTTTCTAAACAAATCTAAGACAGGAACTGTGTTGTGATTTATACCCATTAGATTTAACAAATAGGATATTTGTTTTATATAAACCGCTAAATATGTATTAAATTTATTTTTATCTTTAGTAAACAATTTACCAAAATATTTTGCTGAAAATATTGAATTATCAATTATATTCCTCAAACGTGATACTTTACCACCTTCCTCATCTATTATAATTGGGTACTTGTTGTCATTAAATATTTTCTTTAAATTATTAGTTAAATCTTTAGTTTGATTTATTGATTTTATATTCCTTGAAAACAGAATAATGCCCCATGGCTTATATTTTTTAAGAAATGAAATTTCTTGTTTATTTAATTTAGTGCCTCTCACTCCACATACAAATGCTCTTCTAGAGCTAATTTTTTTGCAATAATTCAAAAAATTTAAATTCATCTTTTTTATTATTTTTATTTAAATCTACGTATTCTATTATATCTTCAGTGTCACTCGTCAAAATAACAATGTTTTGTTCGTTAATTTTGATTTTCTCATCGATCTGACTAATTGACCTAAAATAATTTTTTTTGTTATCATTGGATACATAAAATCTTACTGAAAAAAAAATAAACAAAAATATGACCAGCAAATATAATAAATATTTTATTTCTTTTATCATCACATTTTACTTGGTGTATTAGCGCCAATTATTTTCATTCCAGATTTTATAACAATTGAAATAGTTTTTAAAAAAACTAGTTTTTCTTCAGTAATATTATTTTCTATTATAAATCTCTTGTCCTTTTCGTCTTTACCAAGATTCCAATAATGATGAAATTCGGATGATAATTCATATAAATAAGTTGTTATCCTGTGTGGTTCTAATTTTTTTGAAGATATTTCTATACAACTAGGCCACTCTGATACTTTTCTAAATACCCTCAACTCATTTTCATTAAATTTAAAATTTGATTTAGTTGATTCAATTTTATCTTCGATATTTTTATTTAAATGTCTAAAAACTGATGAAATCCTTGCGTAGCAATATTGAACGTAATATATTGGATTATCTTTTGATTTTTCTTTTACTTTAGTAAAATCAAAATCAAGCTCTACATCACTGCCTCTATTTAGCATTATAAACCTTGTAGCATCTTTTCCCACTTCATCTAAAAGATCCTCAACAGTTATATAATCACCCTTTCTTTTTGACATTTTAAATGGCATTCCATCTTTCATTAGTTTAACTAGCTGACTAACCTTACAAATTAGTTTTTTTTCGTTTTTTGAAATTGCCTCAACTAAAGAGGAAATTCTTTTTATATAACCAGTATGATCTGAGCCTAGAATATTAATTAGCTTATCATAACCCCTCCCCACTTTATTATTATGATACGCTGCATCGCTAGCAAAATAAGTCCATGAACCATCTGATTTTTGCAATGCTCTATCTTTATCATCACCAAATGCTGTTGACTTAAATAATATTTGTTCTCTAGTTTCGTAGTTTGCAGATTGCTTTCTTTCAGGCGCAGAAATTAAACCCTTATACAACAATTCTTTTTCTTCCAACTTGTTTACAACTTTTTCAACTTCTTTGTTAAGAACAATAGACTTTTCACTTACAAAATTATCGTGATTAATACCTAATTTTTTAAGATTTTTTTTGATCAATTTTAATGATTCATTAACTGACAATTCGGTTAATTGCTCTGTTATATCCTTTAGATTATCAAATTTTAATTGTTCACTCTTTTTAATAATATTGCCTGCAATTTCTTTTAAATATTCACCAGGGTATAAATCTTCTTCATTTTGGGGAAATTTTTCATTAAATAAAATTTCGCGTATTCTTAAATATACAGATCTGGTAAAAAATTGGATTTGACTACCATAGTCGTTTACATAGTACTCCCTGGTTACTTTATGTTTATTAAATTCCAGTAAATTACATATTGTATCTCCAATTATAGCTCCTCTACAATGACCGACATGAAGTGGTCCTGTTGGATTAGCTGAAACAAATTCGACTAAATAATTAATTTTTTTTTCTAATATATTTACTCCATAATCATTTGGGTTATTTAGTATTTTATTAACAAACTTATGCCAAAAATTTTCCTTTAATCTGATATTTAAAAAACCAGGTTTAGTAATTAAAATTTCTTCGAATTCATTTATATCCATAAGAATATTTTTTATTTGTTCACCAATGATCATCGGAGACTTACTGTTTGATTTACTTAAAAACATACAAATATTTGTAGATAAGTCACAATTAAATTTTTTGGGAGGTGCCTCAACATTTATACCATCTAGATTATCTGGTAAAATTAGATTTTTATTAATTGACTCTTCTTTAATTTTTTTTTTTATAATTTGTAAATAATGACTAAATATATTCATTTAATTTTGTTATATAAATTTATTGCAAATCTATCTGTCATACCTGAAATATAATCTGCAGTAGCTCTATATTCATCAACTGTTAATTTATTAATTTTTAAGAATTTTTTTGGATTTTTTGAAATTTTCTTAAAAAGAAAGTTTAAAATTTTTTTTCCCTCATTGTTCTTTTTCATTATTAGTTTGTTGTTATACATATTATGTCTAAGGAATAACTTTGTATCTTTTTCTATATTTTTAAACCTATTAGAAAAAGTTATTAAATTAACTTTAGCATTGTATACATCTCTAATAGAATAAATTTTATGTTTTTTAAAATTATATATTGAGTTATTTATTAAGTCTTTAACCATAAGATTTATAGAGTCTCTTATTACTTGAAATAACAAGATATTTTTATCTTTTCCGATTAGTTTTTTTTTATTTTTTAAATATATTTGTTTAAAAAAAGATATCTCGCTTAAATCATTTAAACTGAATATTTTTGCCGCAATGCCGTCTTGTATATCGTGATTATTATATGCTATGTCATCTGATATAGATGATATTTGTGCCTCAAGTGAGGGATAATTGTTAATATTTATTTTTTTTAGCAGTTTTTTAATGCCTTTTATTGCATTAAATTGTTTATTAATTTTTAATACAGGACCATTATGTTTAATTAAACCGTCTAAAGTTTCAATTGTTAAATTTAATCCATTAAATTTTATATAACTATTTTCTAAGTTCATGACTATCCTCAATGTCTGTATATTATGGTTAAATCCATCATAATTTAACATACATTTATTTAAAGCGTCTTCGCCAGCATGACCAAATGGAGCATGACCTAAATCGTGCGCCAAGGAAAGTGTTTCCGCTAAATCATCATTCAATCCTAAATATTTACTAACTGATCTAGCAATTTGAGCTACCTCTATTGAGTGTGTAATTCTAGTACGATAATGATCATCCACTGTATTTACAAAAACTTGGGTCTTATGTTTTAATCTTCTAAATGCGCTACTATGAATTATTCTATCTCGGTCTCTTTGGAAGTCGGTTCTATACAAATGTTTTGGCTCTTTTATCAGTCTACCTTTGCTTTTAAATGTGCCAAGTTTGTAGTAATTTTTCATACTTTAAATCTTCAAATTTTTAACTATATTAGTAATAACAGTGTACATTAATGATTAAAGAAATTAAATTTACTGATAAAGCAATAAAACAGATCAATTTTTTGTTATCAAAAAAAAATAAAGGATCCTTTTTTAGAATCGCCATAAAGGGTGGCGGATGCTCAGGTTTTCAATATGATTTCTCCTACGATGATCAAGCAAATAATGATGATCTTGTTCAAGATAATATTTTAATAGATCAGCAATCAGCCAACATGCTTAAAGGATCTGAAATAGATTTTGTAGAAGAATTAATAGGCGAGTCTTTTAAAATAACCAATCCTCAAACCAAATCATCCTGTGGTTGTGGAGTTTCCTTCTCTCTTTAATGATTATCAGCTCCTGGAATGTAAATTCTGTAAGAGCCAGAATAGAAAATGTAAAAGAATATCTTAAAAAATTTTCACCAAATATAGTGCTAGTACAAGAAATTAAAACTGAAGAAAAAACATTTCCCTTTGATGAAATAAAATCTTTAGACTATCAAAGCTATGTATTTGGTCAAAAAAGTTACAATGGTGTTGCAATATTATCGAAGAAAAAACTTGAAAATATTAAAATTGACTTAATAAAAGATAAAAATAAACAGTCAAGAACTATATCTGCTGAATTCATTTACAAAAAAAAGAATATTCAATTAATAAACGTTTATATACCTAATGGAAACCCTGTTGATACAGAAAAATATACATATAAAATTGATTGGTTAGACAGCTTTGTTAAGTCCGTTAAATCTTTATCAAAGAAGAATCAAAATATTATTATTGGTGGAGATTTTAATGTTATACCTGCGGCTGAAGATGTTTATAATCACAAAAGTTTTGAAGATGATGCATTATATAGATTGGAAATAAGAAAAAAATTCAGAGAAATTTTAAATAATGGCTTTAACGATTCTTATAGATATATTTATCCTGACACTGAAGGATATACTTTTTGGGATTACATGAGAGGTGCTTGGCAAAAAAATAATGGGATGAGAATAGATCATTTCTTAGTGTCGAACTCACTTATTAAGAATGTTAAAGATGTTAAAATTAATAAATATCCAAGGGGTAAGGAAAAACCATCTGACCATACCCCTATAGAACTTGTTATGGATTAAATTTAGTTACGAACATTCCTTTAATGAACCGGACATATCTTTTATAAGCTGAAAATACATACCCTTACCTTTGTCTATATTAGCTCCTAAAGGATCTAAAACTCCTGTTTTAACACCCGTATCACTTGCTATTGAATTTATAATATTAGGGTTAAACTGTGGTTCAGAAAAAATACATTTTGCTTTTTCATGCTCTATTACTTCTCTTATCTCGGATAATTGTTCTGCACCAGGCATTACATCTGGATTTACAGTTAACGCTCCTATCACATTTAAACCAAATCTTTTTTCAAAGTATTGATATGCATCATGAAATACAACAAAGCTTGCATCTTTATTAATATCATTTTTAACCTCTTTAATAAGACCATCTAAATCCTTTATAACTTTTTTAGAGTTAGCTTTATACTTAGATGCATTATCCTTATCAATTTTGCTTAGTTGGTTAGTAATTTTTTTTACTATAACTTTTGCGTTTGCAGGATCTAACCATATATGGGGATCAAATGATCCATGGCCATGGCCATGATCGTCGTGCCCATGATCATCGTGATCATCTTCCTTTTTAGCGTTCTCATCATGACCGTGATCATCATGACCTTCGAAGATATTTTTTTCTCTAAATTTTAATTTTTTTAATCCACTTTGATCTAATAATTCAAATACAACAGCGTCTTTTGGGATACTTTTAAGTGCAGTAGGTAAAAAACTCTCTAGGTCCTCACCAATCCATATAACTAAGTCAGCATTTTGTAACATTTTAGCGTGAGATGGTTTAATTTGAAAATTATGAGGTGATGCAACACCATCAATAATTAGTTCAGGCTCCCCTACTCCTTCCATAATATAGCTAGTTAACGAGTGTAAGGGTTTAATAGATGTTACAACACTAATCTCAGCCTTTAATGGTGTTAAAACAAGAAATAATGCAGCTGTTAAAGTAAAAATAGTTGATTTGAATATTTTTTTCATATGATATCTTCCTATAGATTGTTATAATATAACATGTTATAATATAACATATTAAAAAGGAAGAAAATATTATGGAAAATAAAAATAATTTACTAGTCAAAATGGAGAAT
>MDTB01144026.1_pt1 | contig 21336 bp, 14 predicted proteins | sample 811161 | NCBI WGS metagenome assembly MDTB01 (sample SAMN05326650, study PRJNA326480) | marine metagenome | isolation source: seawater | place: Mediterranean Sea | collected 2009
ACCGGCTTTCAATGCGCGGTTCATTTCGTGCTCGGAATCGATCAGCTTGAGCGTCCTCAAGAACGCCACCGCTTTCAGCCACTCGGTGTCGTCGACGCCGAAGTCAAAGCTGTCAAATTGTTCCAGCATGGCCACGTGCTTGTCGCGCAACTTGTGGTAACGCGACTCGAAGTGCGGGCTTTCAATGTCCCCCACGCGCAGGCCGTTGCGGCCGGTCTTGTCCATGTAGGTCGGACCGATGCCCTTGAGCGTGCTGCCAATTTTTGCCTTGCCCTTGGCCGCTTCCGACGCCGCGTCGAGCAACCGATGGGTGGGCAGGATGAGATGGGCCTTTCGACTGATGGCCAAACACCCAGCCACGTCCACCCCGAGGTCCACAAGGGCGTCGATTTCCTTCTTGAAAATGATCGGGTCGATCACCACGCCATTGCCCACAACATTCAGGGTGTCGGGGCGGAAGACGCCACTGGGGATGGTGTGAAGCACGTGCTTGATGCCATCAAACTCCAGGGTATGGCCGGCGTTGGGGCCGCCTTGAAACCGTGCAATGACGTCGTATCCGGGGGTGAGCACGTCCACGATTTTGCCTTTGCCTTCGTCGCCCCATTGGAGCCCGAGGAGCACATCAACTTTCATGTTGCGCAGGAGTTGTGGCCCGTTTCCGAGCGTAGATGTTCAAACTGTGGTGCATCACCTCGATGTCGAAAATTTCCTCGAGGGTCGCTTTGATTTGCTGGATGCGGGGGTCACAAAACTCCAGCACCTCACCGGTGTCGGCGAGGATCACATGGTCGTGTTGCTTGACCCGATGGCATTTCTCGTACTGGGCGCTTTGGTCTCCGAATTGATGCCGGCGCACCAAGTTGCAATCCAGCAACAAGTCCAAGGTGTTGTACAGCGTGGCCCGCGACACCCGATATTCTCCCTTGCCCATTACCTCGTAGAGGGTGTCCACGTCGAAGTGGCCTTCGTAGTTGTACACCTGCCTCAAGATGGCAAAACGCTCAGGCGTTTTTCGGTGCCTGTTTTGCTCGAGGTAAGCCTCGAAGAGCCCCTCCACTTGGTCGAAGATGTCGTCGTTCGCCATGCAGCGGCGAAGATAGGACATGTCAATCAGCGAGGTCGCCCTGTTCAGAAGTTTCCCAAGGGGGATTGGAGGGGCGTTGGGGGACTTGAAACGGGGCCAAATCAAAGCCTTCCCCCACCGTCCGTATGCCGCCCTCTGGGCTTTGGGACAGGGCCACCCCGACCAAGGCGTTGTCGGCCACGTCGAGCGTGACCTTTGAGCACACCGCCTGGTTCACGCGAACCTCGCCACCCTGGCCGGGGTCGGGTACCATGAAATAACTCAATTGGCCGTTGCCGAGCACGTCCACCAAGTCAAGTTGGCCCTCTACGAAATGGGCGTCCAGATTGCGTCCTGAAATGCGATGGGACAGGGTGTCATTGGCTGGGGAGAGGACGACGGCATGGCCTCGCATCCAAAGCAACTCAGGTCGGTTCTCGTTCAGGAACATGGTCAACGAATCGCCTGAAAGAAGGTCCATGTGTGACCAGAGACGTGGCGACCCGAACACGTCGATCTGCCCGAGGCGGTCGTCCCAAACCAGCGAATCACCTTCGCCTTGAAGGTCTTCCGAGTCCATCCACACAGAATCCACAACGGTCAATAGGTTGGGGGCGCGCCGCAGCTCAAGGCCCGAAATGTGCAGGGTATCTTCGCCGTCGACTTGCCTGAGCCAGGCGGGGTTCACGGCGTCGCCGAAGACGAGGTCAAGGCTGTCGGAGAGGTGCTGCTCTGCCCTGTGGCCATGGGCCACCATTTGGCGGTCGGCACTGGCCAACCGAACGTGCCCGTGGGCCTCATGGACCTCTTCGCCAAACCTGAGGCTGTCGCCTTCCACGGTGCCAGACCCGTCTGCAACGCGCACGGCGCCGGAGAGCCAGCCTGTGGGCCGCTTGGTGCTGCCCTGCGTGTCGAGCAGCAGGTCGCCTGCTCGGCATGTGAAATCAAAGTCGGGAGAATGCCAGGTCGTGGGACCCCAAAACGTGTAGTGGTCCTTTGGCCTGACCCAATGCAAGGAATCGCTGAGAAGCGTGTCTTGGTCCGACACCGCCAGGACGTCGCCCCCCAGCTGGAACAATTCGGCCTCCGCGAAGTACACGCCGGTTTGGCTTGTCACAGTCCAGCCTTCGTCGGTGATGCGTGCGCCCTCCCCGTAGCGGGCTTTTTTGGAGGCCATTTGGTAACGCAGGCTGGGGCCCGTCAATGTGGAGCCTTCATGGTCGAGCTGGACGTTCCCACGGGCTTGGACCCAGTCGACGTCGGGCTTTAGCCCGATGTAGTCGGCCAGAAGCACGGTCGAGGGAGGGTGTTCCATCCGGACATGGCCAAATACTTCAACAACCCCGTCGTCAAACCGCCATGCGGAGTCGCAGTGCAGCAGACCGTCTTTGTGGCCAAGCTTCACATTTCCCAAGAGCCGTTGCGCGTCGGTGACGGCGGGGTCCCGCACAATTTGGTCTGCCGCCAAAATGTCCACGGTTTGGGCCTTGAAAGCTTGGGACTGCCCTGCAGACAGCCAAGCGACCACCAAGATCAGGACGCGAAAGCCCAGGAACGAAGTTGGACTGACCGAATTCATGGCCGTTGGAATTGTCGGTTCAATTCGGCGGCCAACCACCTGGAGTAAGAGGCCGCCCCTTCCGCCACGAGGTGGTGGTCGTCGTAGTAGAAGCCGGGCGTTTTGGCACCTGGCCAAGCGTTTCCGTCAATCCATGCCATGCCTGACAGCGAAGGACGACCCTCCAACTCCTGTTCAACAAGTTGCGGTGGGGTCAGAAGCACCAGGGACACGCCATGCTGCTTGCACACCGTGCGGGCTGAGTCCACGGCCGCCAGGGCAGTTGAGGACCATCGTCCGGACGATGGAGTTTTTGCGGGCACGGCATGGAGCGCAGGGAAAGAACGCAGCACAAATCCCAGTCCCGAGTAGGCGCCATGGGGGTCGGGTTTGGCCCGGTCGCCTGAAGGGGTCCATGTGTTCCGGAGGCCGAAGTACAGCATCTGAAGGGCGGCGAAGGGGTCTTGGGTGTTTCTCAGCATGGTCAGCATCGCATCACGCCATGGGGCGGTCCACAAGTTGCCATTGACAGCCCAATCTCGGAGGGGTTCGGCGGACATGGTCGGCGACGTGCACAGCATGGGGTAGAGGTCCAAGACCGCCATCGCCGGGACGTGGTCCTTCAGTGCCGCTTCAAGTAACACCATCGAGTGCTGGGGCCCCTGGGCGTTGCTGCAAAAGCTGAACCCCTTCAAGCCATGGGATTCCAAGGCATGGGGGTCAATGCCGCTGTAGCATGTGCTGCTCCCAAAGAACATGACGTCGGGCGACAAATCGGCTTCCCGCCATTCCAACGTTTTCTTGTTGACGTGTCCCCAATCGCTCTGCTTGGCCACGAAGGCCGATTCCACGTGGGGGTTGACCAACGAGGCAAGGAGCCCCAAGGTCCAAACGGCCAGGAGAAGAACTCCAAAACGTACCATTTTATGGACAAACTCCTTCAATGCTGGCTCAAAATTGGAAGTATATGAAATCGGCTTGGTTGTGAAAGTGCTTTACCACAAACCAGGCCCCACAGCTGTAGGCAGACCATCGAAGCATCACCATGCCGCGGCGAGGGGACGAGAACCACGTCCGGAAAGCAGGAATGTGAATCAGCCACTCCCATGCCATCATGACCGCAATCCACAGGCATACCACTGCATTGAATGTGTTCAGCCTGAGGCCACCTTGACCCCAACGGGCGAGGTAGGAGATCGCCTGGTCCAGACTTTCCGCCCGGAAGAACACCCAGGCCACCACAACCATGGAGAAGGTCGTGGCCATGCCCATCAAATCACGCCAAGAGGGAATGCCATTCTCCTGAACACGTGAAGCGGTATGCTTGCGGTTTTGGCCCTTCCACAGCAACGGCAAGAAGAGCAAAGCGTGGAGCCCTCCCCAGGCCACGAACGTCCAATTTGCGCCGTGCCAAAATCCGGAAACCAAGAAGATCACAAAGGTGTTTCTCACGGTTTGGGCCATGCCATGCCTGGATCCTCCAAGCGGGATGTACACGTAGTCCTTGAACCAGGTGGACAAGGAAATGTGCCAACGCCGCCAAAACTCGGCGATGTTTCGAGAGAAATAAGGGGTCGAAAAGTTGGTGTTGAGCCGGATGCCAAACAGCCGCCCTGTTCCAATGGCCATGTCGCTGTATCCGCTGAAATCCCCGTAAATCTGAAACGCAAACAGCACGGCGCCAAAGATGAGCGTCAAGCCGCTGTATTCTTCATGGTGTGCGAAGATGTTGTCGACCAGGGGCGCGCAGGTGTCGGCGACCACGACCTTCTTGAACATGCCCCACAACAACAAACGCAAGCCGCTTTGCGCGAGCCTCAGGTCGAACGTCCTCGGGCGCTGGATTTGAGGCAGAAGGGCACTCGCACGCTCAATCGGGCCGGCCACCAGCTGAGGGAAAAAACTCACGAAGGCCGCGAAATCCAGCAGACTATCGGTGGGTTTCATCTTGCCCCGGTAGATGTCGAGGGTGTAGCTCAGCGTTTGGAACGTGTAGAAACTGATGCCGACCGGCAGGATGAGGTTCAATGTGGAGGTCTCCACGTTCACGCCCAAACGTCCCCACGCCTCGACCCAGCTGGCAATGAAGAAGTTCGCGTATTTGAAGTACCCAAGCAGTCCCAGGTTGATCACCAAGGACAGCGCCAGCCACTGTGCGCTGGCGTTTCGACAAGCGTGGATGCGACGTCCCACCCACCAATCCACACCCGTGCTCAACGCGATCAGCGACAGAAACCGCCAGTCCCACCAGCCGTAAAAGACGTAGCTCGCCACCAGGAGGAGGGCATTTTGGGTCTTGAGTCCAGCTGCGGTGCGCGTCAGAGGGTGAATCGCCCAGTAGGCGAGGAACACCAGGGGGAGAAACACCAAAAATTCAACGGAGTTGAAGAGCATGGTCAGCCTTCCTCTTGCAAGCGTTCAACCGTGTGCACGCCTGGGACGCCCTCGAGCGCGCGCATCAGGGATTTCAGGTGTTCGGTGTCGGAGACGATGACCCTTGCGGCACCCTCAAACATGCCGTCCTTGGACTCAAAGCTGATCGCGCGCATGTCCACACGCATGTCGGCCGAAATGACACTTGTGACGGCGTTCACCAGGCCGATGTCGTCGATGCCGGTGAACCCGACGCCGACCTCAAACTTCTTGGCCGCCTTGCTCGCCCACTCGGTCTTCATGACGCGGTATGCGTACCGAGACAGGAGGTTGGTGGCGTTGGGGCAGTTCTGCCTGTGGATTTTGATGCCGCCGCTCACGGTGATGAACCCAAACACGTCGTCCCCGGGAATGGGGTTGCAACAGGCTGCGAGCCCATAGTCCAAGGTGTCTTGGCCGTCCCCAATGAGCAGGATATCCCCAGCTTTGTCCTTGAGTTGTGTGAGGTTTGCCGCCTCTTCCTTGCTGCCCACGTACGCTTTGGACGAGGCAGGTTCCAGGCCTTTGTCCCACTCCAGGCGGCCTGACCGAATGTGAAAGTCCTCCAAACGGTCCAGGTCGATCAGTCCCGTGGCGATGCGGTGATGCAGGGCGTGCGGCGAGTCGACTTTGAACCGCTTGAGCATGCCGAGCACATTGTCGCTGTGGCCTTCGACCCCCACTTTGCGGAACCACTTTCGGAGTTTGTCTTTGCCTTCCAACGCTTGAATGCGTTCCTCTTCGTTGAGGGCAGACCGAATTTTGGACCTCGCGCTGGCGGTCACCACGTACTGCAACCAATCCTCCTTGGGGGCTTGCTTGCGGGAGGTGATGATCTCCACCTGGTCGCCGCTGCTTAAGGGCTCGCTCAAGGGAACGAGCTTGTGATTCACCTTGGCGCCGATGCATTGCGACCCCACTTTCGTGTGGATGCGGAAGGCAAAGTCCAATGGCGTGGCGCCGGCTGGCAGGGTGATGAGGTCTCCTGTGGGTGTGAAGACGTAGACTTCCTCGGAGAAGAGGTTGAGCTTGAATTCGTCGATGAAGTTCAAGGCGTCGGCTTCCCCGCCTTCGAGGATTTCTCGGATTTGGCCCAGCCACGAATCGAGGTTGTCGCCGCCTTTGGCCGCGAGGGCTTCGGCCCGCTCGGAGGGGCTCAGCGCGACGTCGGACTTCTCGGAACCTCCCTCAGTTTTGTACCGCCAGTGGGCGGCCAATCCGCGCTCGGCCATGTCGTCCATCCGCTGGCTGCGGATTTGGACTTCCACCCACTTGCCCGTGGGGGACATCACCGTGGTGTGAAGCGATTCGTAGCCGTTGGCCTTGGGCAAGCTGATCCAGTCCCGCAACCGGTCGGGGTTGGGTTGGTAGAAGTCCGTGACCATGCTGTAGGTGCGCCAGATATCTGCTTTCTCGCTGCTTTCAGGCGTTTCAAGGATGATGCGAATCGCAAAGACGTCGTAGACCTCCTCAAACGTCACCTTCTTGGTCTGCATTTTGTTCCAAATGCTGAAAACGCTCTTGGGGCGTCCAATGATTTCGTATTTCAGCCCAGCCTCGTCTAGCGATTGTCGGATGGGCACGGTGAAGGTGTTGATGAACCGGGTGCGGACCGCTTTGGTCTTCCGCAACCGGGCGCTGATCATGACGTACTCCTCGGGTTCCCTGTACTTCAGGCTCAGGTCTTCGAGCTCGGTTTTGATGTTGTAGAAGCCCAATCGGTGGGCCAACGGTGCGTACATGAACAGCGTCTCCGATGCAATCTTCTGCTGTTTGTCTGGGCGCATGTGCTCCAACGTTCGCATGTTGTCCAAGCGGTCGGCAAGCTTGATCAAAATCACGCGCACGTCGTCGCTCAAGGTGAGCAACATCTTCCTGAAGTTTTCCGCTTGGGCACTGGTCCCAGGCTCGAACACCCCGCTCATTTTGGTCAATCCGTCTACGATGACGCGCTCCTTGACCCCAAACATCTGCCCGATGTCGTTCAAGGTCATTGTGGTGTCTTCCACCGTGTCGTGCAACAGCGCGCACACGATGCTGGTCGTGCCCAGCCCCATTTCTTCCGCCACGACACGGGCGACGGCGATGGGATGGTAGATGTACGGTTCGCCGCTTTTCCGCCGGATGTCTTTGTGGGCTTCAAGCGCCACATCGAAGGCCTTTCGGATGGCCTTGCGCTCGGATCGTTTCTTGGAATTTTTGGCCGCGCGCAACAGCCCCCGGTACCGCCGAAGGATCTCTTGCTTCTCCGCTTCCAAATCGTATTCCATCTCTCCAAAGTTCGGCAAACCCGTCCTTAATTTCGCCCCATGACCGACGCCACACTGACCTCATGGATTGACGTGCCTGCGGGACACGATTTCCCGCTTGCCAATTTGCCGTTTGGCATTTTCTCCAACCCGAGAGGTGGCGCCCGCCCTGGGATGCGTTTGGGAGACCATGTCGTCGACCTGAGTGCGTGCCACGCGTTGGGGTTCTTGGATGGCGTGGAGGTCAACGCTGAGGTGTTGGTTGCACCGGTTCTGAACCCGTTGATGAAGCTCGGGAAGCCGGTGACTGTTGCGTTGCGCGAGCGTGTTCAGACGCTGTTTCACTCGGACTGCGCGGAGTTGCGCGACCGGAGCGATGCCCACGCGTCGTGTTTGGTGGCGATGGACGACGTTCAAATGCACATGCCGGTCGAGGTGGGCGATTACACGGATTTTTATTCCAGCGAAGACCACGCTCGGAACGTCGGCAAGATGTTCCGCGACCCGGACAACGCGTTGCTGCCCAACTGGAAGCACATGCCCGTGGGTTACCATGGCCGTGCCTCCAGCATTGTGGTGAGCGGCACGCCAATCCGTCGTCCCATGGGCCAAACGCGCCCTGATCCAGACGCTGCGCCTGTGTTTGGGCCTTCGCGGTTGCTCGATTTCGAGCTTGAAATGGCGTTCATCACCTTCGAAGGCAAGCCCATGGGCGAGCGCATCAGCACGGCGGAGGCAGAGGACCACATTTTTGGTTTGGTGCTCTTCAACGATTGGTCAGCGCGCGACATTCAAAAGTGGGAGTACGTGCCGCTCGGCCCATTCTTGGGCAAGAATTTTGGTTCGTCGATCTCGCCATGGGTGGTCACCTTGGAGGCCTTGGATCATTTGCGGGTCGCGGGGCCCAACCAAGATCCCGCCGTGTTGGACTACTTGACCTACGAAGGAGACAGTCACTACAATGTGCCGCTTGAAGTGGAGATTGTTCCTGAGGGTCAAGGCGCGGGCCAAGTCGTGTGCCGTTCCAATTTCCGCCACATGTATTGGAACATGCGCCAACAACTTGCGCACCACACTGTCAATGGATGCAACCTCCGCGCCGGCGACATGATGGCGAGCGGCACGATTTCCGGTCCTGAGAAGGGTTCCTTCGGGTCGATGCTGGAAATCTCGTGGCGCGGCACGGAGCCCGTGGACATGCCAGACGGTTCGGCGCGCAAATTCATCCAGGACGGGGACACCGTGGTGATGCGCGCGCCTTACTTCGGTGAAGTTCGCGGCAAGCTTTTGCCTGCCTGAGACCCTCTCCCGAGGGGAATCACTTCAAACGGTCGATGAGGGCTTCGACGGTCACACCGTCGGCCTCCGCCTTGTAGTTCCGTACGATGCGGTGACGAAGGATGGGGGTGGCCACGGCTTGCACGTCCTCGATGTCTGGGCTGTATTTGCCAGCCAAGGCCGCGTGCACTTTGGCCGCCACCACGAGGTATTGCGAGGCGCGTGGTCCCGCCCCCCAGCTGAGGTACTGGTTGACTTCCGCAGTGGCACGGCCCCGCCCAGGACGGGTTGAGGCCGCCAAATTCACGGCGTAGCTCACCACGTTGTCGGCCACGGGCATTCTACGAATCACGTCTTGGTACGCCAAGATTTCCTCGCCGCTGATGACGGCGTTCACCGTCTGGCTTTCGCCTGAAGTGGTTTGTTTGACCACGTTGAGTTCCTCCTCGAAGGTGGGGTAATCCACCCACGTGTTGAACATGAATCGGTCCAACTGGGCTTCAGGAAGGGGGTAGGTCCCTTCTTGTTCGATGGGGTTTTGTGTGGCGAGCACAAAGAAAGGGCCAGGGAGGTTGTAGCGCTGACCCGCCGCGGTCACGGCGCGTTCCTGCATGGCTTCCAGCAGAGCGGCTTGGGTTTTGGGTGGCGTCCGGTTGATTTCGTCGGCCAAGACGATGTTCGAGAACAGCGGGCCCTTGACAAATTTGAATTGGCGCGACTCGTCCAGAATTTCAGCCCCGACTATGTCGCTGGGCATGAGGTCTGGTGTGAATTGGATGCGGTTGAAGCTCAAGCCCAGCGCCTGGGCAATGGTGTTGACCAACAAGGTCTTTGCCAAGCCGGGCACCCCGACCAACAGGATGTGGCCGCCTGCAAAAATGGAGGTCGTCACTTCACGGATGACGTCTTCTTGGCCCACAATGACCTTTCCCACTTCAGAAAGCAAGGCTTCATGCTGGGTACGGAGCGCGTCAAGCGCAGATTTGTCGTCGGAAAAGTTCGCCACGGTTCAGGAGCTTCTAGGTTGTTGCCCGAAGATAGCCACGCCTGTCGGCTCGGACGTGCCAAGGTCGGACGAATCGTACGGGTTTGGTCTGCTGACCCTTTGCGCGGTCAAGGGTCTTGGTTCGTCGTCCGGCGCAGGGTTCCGGAAGCGTTGATGGATTCTGTCAGCCAAGGCATGTCCATGGCGCAGGCCCGGTAGGGGTCGTCCACCCGGACGAAGGTTTCTCCGATACGTTTGTCAATCCACTTGGAGAGGGCTTCCTCGCGCATGTCGGCTTCGACCTGTTGTTGGAACAGGGCGTAGTCGTCGGTGGGGTTGGCGCGGTGGGCCGGGAACCGCTCTTCAAGACGGATCATCGCCCAATACGCGCGGTTGTCTTCGTCGACCAGCTGCACCGGAGCGGAGACGTCGCCGGGCTGGAGGTCTTGGAGCAGGAAGAACACGTTGGGGTCAAGTTCATCGACCCCGAATCGGGCGCCGCCGTCCCGAGGGTTGACCACCTGGCCTTTTTGGTTGCGGGTGGCTTCGCGCGTGCTGTGCCGAAGGACGGCCGCGTTGAAGGATGTTTCTCCCAGCGCCAATTGGACGGACACCGAGTCGATGGTGGCCTCCATGATTTCCAGCGCACGTGGGTCGAAGGTGGGTTTCATCAACACGTGGCACGCGCTGTATTGTTCCCCCCGTCGGTCCGTCACCCGCAGGAAGTGGAACCCAAAGTCCGACTCGAACACGGGAGAGTAGTCGCCAATCGCCGTCTCGAACACCGCACCTTCAAACTCCGGCACGAATTGGCCTCGCACAATGTTCTTGTAGCAGCCTCCTTTGTATTTCGAGCCCGGGTCTTCGCTGTACCGGGTGGCCGCCAACGTCATGCTGATTTTGCCCGTCGACACCAGGGTGCGAATGGAGTCCAAAGTGTTGCGTGTCCGCATTTTCTGGGCTTCCCCAACTTCAGGCTGCATCACCAGCTCGCTGTAGCTCAATTCTTCTGGAATCAGGGGCAAGCTGTCTGCAGGAATGGCTTCGAAGTAGTCCTGCACTTCGGCCGGGGTGGAACGCACGGTTTGGTCGATTTCGGCCTGCATTTTTTGGGCCAAAATCTGCTCACGCACGGGTTCTTGGAATTCGGCCTTCCATTCGGCCACGGATTTCCCGTACTCTGCTTCGAATGCCTCGAGCGACCCAAACATCTGGAGGTAGTAGGTCAACCGGCGGTCGATTTCTCCCATCACCTCGGCCTCGGTCACCTCGAGGCTGTCAAGACGCGCGTTGTGGAGGAGGAGTTTTTCGAAAAGGATGGACTCGATGAGGCCACATTCGTTGTCGGCGGAAACCTCACGGCCTTCGAGCTCGGCTTGGGTGACCCGGTCTTGCACGTCGCTGGCCAACACGATTTCGTCGCCCACCACGGCCACGATCCCGTCGATGCGCTGGTAAGCGTCAGAGGAGGGTTGGGCCCAAAGGTGCGTCAGGCCACACAAGGCCAACAGGCCTGCGATCAAAGTCCTTGTCATGTCTCGAAAGGTACGGCTCGACCCTGTTTAGGCCGGGTGAAGCCGAGGCAAGATGTCACAAATTTTCACGTCGCAGTTTCCCCTCCGCCCAAGCTTGCTGAAAGAGCGTGTCTCGCAGCGCGTCCAGCATGCGTTGGCGTCGACCTTGAAGCACCAGTTCTTCGATTTGGTCTCTGGCCACATCGAGCGGTGCGACCTTCCCTTTCAAGCCATGATCCAGGAAGCGCACGAAGTACAAGCGGCCTTCGGCCGAGAAGGTGAGGGGGGAGGTGCGTTGAATTTGATCTTCAACGCGGTAGAGGGAGAGCGGCACCTCGTCCAACAGCTCTGCAACGCGCCACCAGGCCTCGTGGTCCACGTGGTGCACCGCGCCATGTTCCATGCACCATCGCTCCAGCAGGGGAATACTCACGGAATCTGCCGTTGTCAGCCAATCCTTCAGTTGGTCCACTTCCTTGTCCCAGGCCCTGGCGTCGCGTTTGGTCCAGGGCGCCCCAAGAGCGATGGCAGATGACTCGGGATCGGGGAGGTGCATGTACAAGACTCGAACGGCGTGGTCGTGGAGCGTGAACAGCTCGGCATGGTCTTCGTAGTAGGCCAGCACTTCACGGTCGTCCACGTCCGTGTCGAGCCGGCTTTCCACGTACCGGGTCTCGTAGGTGTTGATGAGGAGGCTCTTGCGGTAGGCCTCAAGCGCGGCGTTCAGGCTTGTGCGTTCTTCCTTCAGTTGGGCGTCGGCTTGGGCGAGCATGACCTGTTCTCGCATCCATCTGTCGATGAGACGTTCGGCAAAGGCCGCGCTGTCTTCCAGTCCCAACGCGTCGGGCACCCTTTGAGCGAGGCTGTCCCAGGTGAGCACTTCTCCGTACGCCTCCGCCACCACGTCTTCCCCGAATCCAGAGGTCGTGAAGGTGGTTTGGTCGCATCCTGCAGACAGCGTCAGGGATAGCGCCAAAAGGCCCATCCCACTCGGCAAGCGCAGGCGACACGTCATTTGCGTACGAGGCTGTACAGGGCTTCGCGGTTGATGTCGTGCGGGTATTTCATCCGCAATTCCTCAATCCAAGCTTGTTCCAAGTGGTCTTGGTATGCGGCGATGGCCTGGCCCCGACATTCGTCCAAGGCCTTTGGCGTGGGCGCCAGTTGGGCCTTGACCTCCACCAAAATGATCTGGGATCCTCCCTCTGAGGTTTCGAGCATCAACATGCCCTTCTTGTCTGCAACCAAAGCGCGATCTGACAAGGCCGTGAACGCGCGGTCGGCCCATTCGTTCTCTCCCTGCGAGAACATGCCAGTTTCTGCACGCAAAGCAAGGGGACGCTCTGCAATCAGTTCGCGGCGAAGGGTTTCGACGTCGCCACTCTTCCGAAGGGCCTTGCGCACTTTCTTGGCGATGTCGGCATCCTCGCAGGTGTAGATGGCCACGTCAAGACGGTCGTCCCACATGAAGTCCTCCGGGTGCGCTTCGTGGTAGGCGACAAGGCCTGCGGTGTCCTTCACGGCCCGGCTCCACACATTTTGGTCGGTCAATTCGAACAGCAAGATGCCGTCGTGATATTCTTCCATCAACAACCGGAAATCGCTATGCTTGCGCTCCAACTGCGTGTCTTCGTGGGCCAGCAACATGGTTTCCAAGTAGCGGTCAATTTCTTGCTTCACCTTGTCGGAGGAAGGGAGGTCCAAATTCCGGACCCTGCTTGCGTTGACCCATTCGACAAAATCGCCCACGGTGTGGGCTTGGCCGGCCACGTTGAACAAGGTGCGAGACAATTCACTTGACTTCACCCCTGTGAGTGGATGGCCGGCGTGGAACAAGCTGTCGAGGTTGGATGCTGCGCGGACCAAAGCGTCGCGGTGCCGGGTGCTGACCTTGGCGCCGTATTCGGCTTGCAACCCGCGCACAAAGGACGTTTTGGTGATTTCCGCGCGGCTGTCGCGGCGCACCTTTTTTGTCAGTTCACGCTGGCTGTCTTCAAACGATGGCAACTCCTTTTTGTCGATCAGCTTGAGGACGTGGAAACCGTAATTGGTGCGAACCGGCCCGGCCAAATCGCCGACTTGTTCCAAGCTGAACGCCGCTTCTTCAAAAGGCTCGACCATCTTGCCCGTCCCGAACCAGGGAAGGAGGCCACCTTTGGCTGCGGTGGAGGGGTCTTCGCTGTACTTCAACGCCAGAGCGTCGAAGTCTTCGCCGCTCCGCAACAAGCGAAGCACTTCTTGAATGCGTCCTTCAGCGTTGGCCACTTGATCTTGCGGCGCGTCGCTCGGCATCCGCACCATGATGTGCGCCACCTGCACTTCACCATGCGCCTTGCGCTTGCCAGCCACCTTCAGAATGTGGTAGCCAAACCGGGTGCGCACCACCTCACTGACGTCGCCCACCTCGGTGTTGAAAGCCGCGCACTCGAAGGGGTAAACCATTTGGAATGCCGTGAACCACCCGAGGTCTCCGCCGTTGCTGGCCACTGAAGGGTCTTCGCTGCCGCCTTTGGAGCGGGCCACGGTTTCAAAATCTTCGCCAGCCGCCACGCGCGACCGCAACCCTTGAATGCGGTTCCATGCCTTCAAGGTGTCGGCGGGCGAGCCCTTGGCGTCCACACTCACAAGGATGTGGCTTGCGCGAACTTCTCGGTTCTTGCGCTCGAATGCTTCGGCAACCAGGGCATCCAACAACTCTGTGTCGACCAAATACGGGCGGGCCAATTGGGTGCGGTATCCTGCCAGCTCCTTCTTGAATGCTTCCGCGGTGTCCATGCCCAGGGCTTCCGCCTCACGCACCTTCAGCTTGAAATTGATGAACAACTGCATGTATTCATCGAGGGCTTCGACGGTGTACACGCTGTCCCGGTTGTTCTTGCCAAACACGTGCTCAAAGTCAGCCAATGACACGCGTTCGCCGGCGATGTCAAGCACGTCGGTGTCCTGGGCGAACACGGTTGCATTCACCAGGGTTAACGCCGTCACCAAGCCGGCAAGGCGGAGGAAGAATGTGGAAGTCTTCATGGTCTTTAAAATTCGGTTCAACGGAGGCTGTAGTTGGGGGCCTCGCGGGTGATCATCACGTCGTGGGGGTGGCTTTCCTTCACCCCCGCAGAGGTGATGCGAACAAACTTCCCCTTCTCGTGCAGCTGTTGGAGGTCGGCGCTTCCGCAGTAGCCCATGCCGGCGCGAAGGCCGCCCACGATTTGGTGCATGACCTCTTGAATCGAGCCCTTGAAGGGAACCCGGCCGCTGATGCCTTCGGGGACCAGTTTCTTCAGGTCGTCTTCGGCGTCCTGGAAGTAGCGGTCCTTGGACCCTTTCTGCATGGCCTCCACCGAGCCCATGCCGCGGTATGCCTTGAAGCGGCGTCCTTCGTAAATGATGGTCTCTCCTGGGCTTTCTTCTGTGCCGGCGAGCATGGAGCCCACCATCACGGTGTTGCCGCCACCTGCCAACGCTTTCACAATGTCTCCTGTGTATCGGATGCCGCCGTCGGCAATCACCGGAACGCCAGTCCCTGAGAGGGCTTCGGACACTTCCATGACGGCCCGAAGTTGAGGAACACCAACCCCGGCAATCACGCGTGTCGTGCAAATCGAGCCTGGACCAATGCCCACTTTAACGGCGTCGGCACCGACGTCCACCAAAGCCAACGCAGCCTCGGCAGTGGCGATGTTGCCGGCCACGATGTCGATGTTGCTGAATGCCTCTTTCACGGCGCGTACGGTGTCAATCACGCCACGGCTGTGGCCGTGGGCGGTGTCGACAATGACGGCGTCCACCGCGGCGTCCACCAACGCAGCCACACGTTCATGGGTGTCTGCAGTCACCCCGACGGCCGCGGCGACGCGAAGCCGTCCGAATTGGTCCTTGCACGAGTTGGGGAATTCGCTCAGCTTGAGGATGTCCCTGTAGGTGATGAGGCCCACCAGCTGACCGTCACCGTCCACCACAGGCAATTTCTCGATGCGGTGTTCGCGCAAGATTTGTTCGGCCTTGGACAAGTCGCTCCCTTCTTGGGTGACGATGAGGTTGTCGCTGGTCATCAGTTCCGTGATGGGGCGGGACATGTTTTTCTCGAAGCGGAGGTCGCGGTTGGTCACGATGCCGACCAGCTTGCCTGCCACATTCACCACGGGAATGCCGCCGATTTTGTGCTCACGCATGATGGCCAACGCGTCGCCAGAAGTGGCGTCTTCCACCAAGGTGATAGGGTCCTGAATCATGCCGCTTTCCGAGCGCTTGACCTTCCGAACTTCGATGGCTTGCGCAGCGATGGACATGTTCTTGTGCACCACGCCAATGCCGCCGTTGCGGGCCATGGCAATTGCCATATTGCTTTCCGTCACGGTGTCCATGGCCGCGCTTACAATCGGCGCCTTGAGGTGGATGTTCCGTGAGAATTGGGCGTGAAGCTTAACATCACGTGGGAGCACTTCAGAGAGGTTGGGCACGAGGAGCACGTCGTCGTACGTCAATCCTTCACCAACAAACTTGTCTTGCATGGAGGCCATGGGCATGTTTTGAATCGCGATTGGGTCGCAGGCCTCGACATGTCAAACTTGTGTTCGGTCCGCGATTCGGGCAAATTTAATGCAGATGCCCTGCAGTCACACGGCTTGCGGCCAGGAAATCACTTTCCAGGGAGGATCGTCAAAGGGACGGTTTGGCTGCGCCATGACCCTGCGCCGTCCAAGTATTGGACGTGCGCGATGTACAACCCCTGCTCCACCATCCTTCCGCCCACCCGACCATTCCAGGGGTCGTCGATGGACTGTGAGGAGAACACTGAGGTGCCCCAGCGCGACACAATGTCCATTTTGAAGTTGGGGTTGTCGCCTTGAGGTCGTCCCAAAAAGCCCACTTGCGCCTGGCCGGGAGGCCAAGGAAACCAATCGTTGGTTTGGTCTTGGTTGGGGGTGAACGCACTGGGAATCCACACGATGGGATCTTCGGTCAGGCACACCCAATTGGACGCCGAGCCTTGCATGGTTTCAGAGGAATCGGGCACTTCCAAGGCCAGGACTTGGTAGCAGAACGTGCCGGGGGAATCGAACTCGTCGCCGACTTCGTCCTCGTGGGTTTCCTGGATGGCGATCACCGTCGCCAAGGGCTGGCCCAACACATTGGCATCCGTCGTTTCTTTTCGCAAGACTTCGTAGCGGTCCAACCCGTTTTTGAAGCCGTCGTATGGGGTCCAGACCAAGCTGTTCTCGTACATGCCTGGGGTGGTGCTCCTGAAGGCCCTGAGCAAAATGGTCTCGGCTTCTTGAGATTCGCCCACCACCGCCTCGCACCCGTTGTAAGCCACGGCGCGGTAGCGGTATTGGAATTCGTCGGTGTTGAGTCCCAGGTCGGTGTGGTTCACGGGGAAGCCCAAACTCGAGGGATACTTCGGCGTTAAAGGAATCCAGGTGCTGTCGACCTCGTTCCAGCGCTGGAATTCGTAGATGGCCACTTCTTGGGCCAACGGATCTGTGGCGAGCACCAGCTCCACGCTGCCCTTATCCAGGACCGACACCCGCTTCATGACAGGAGCTTCAGGGGCGTCGGGATATTCGAAAGACACCTCTACCAAGTTGGAGGTGGCGGTTTGGGCGTCGCCTCCAACCGCCAAAACGCGGTATTCCACCATCAGGTCCAGGGCGGCCCCTTCATGGACGGTCGTTTGGGCGGTGCCAGACAATGTGTCCAGGCTCACCCAGTCGCCCCCGCCTTCGCGGACTTGGGGGATGAACTGGTCCACATCGCCTGCCATGCCGACAGGGTATCCCCAGGCCAGCAGTGCACGGTCGGTGCACGGCACCTGGTTGGCCTCCAAAAAGACGGTGCGCACGCAGTCTCCTGCGCCGGAAGGGTTGGGCATGCCGTCGTCGTCGACGCAATCGTAGGCAGCCACTTGATAGCTTTCTTGCTCCGTCGCCGCCAACGAGGTGGAAATGACAAGGTCGGACGCGTCGGGATCGTCAATCGTCCCCACGATGGCCCCGCTGCCGTTGCCCAAGCATTTGTAGACCATGTAGCCGAGCGTTTCCTCGGCCGGCTCAAAGGTCCAATGCACATGGGCCAATCCGCTGGCCACATCGACGTGGGACACGACGGGGGTCTCTCCGCCCACGGTGCCCACGACCAAGTTTGCCACGTTGCTCACGTGCTCGTCTTCTCCGTTGGACGCCATTTGGCGCACGCGGTAGACCAGAGCTTGCACGCACGGTCCAGGGTTGTCGGTGAAGCTGGCACCAAAAACGCCGTCTGGCAAGTCGGCGACCGGATCCCATTCCGCAGTGGACTCATTGAGGCGCTCCAAAATGAAAGGGCCGCCGGCGGCTTCTCCTGAAAGTGCGTATGGACTGTTCCACACCAAGTTCACCGTCCCAGGCGAAGCTCCTTCCGAAATGTCCACGTGGATGGAGCATAGGAAGCCCGACATGTCCGACACCGACACCGCGCCATTTTCTTCCGTCTTTTGGATGCCGACGTAGCAATGGGCCAGTTGGTTGGCGTCGTAGAGGAACGAGGGCATCACCCAACCGGTGGGCAAAATCAGGTTGCCGTTGATGATTTCAGAAGTGATGATGTGCCATTGATTGCTCAAGGGGTTGGTCTGCAGGTCAAACACCTTAATCTCATTCTGCAAGAATTCTTCGTTGCCGACGGGGGAGAAGACGTCCCAATGCAACGTGGCGTTCCCAGCGGCGTTCACGTTGTTCACATGTGTGAGGTTGGGCGGCGGCAATTGGGCGGCCACCGGCGCGCTTGGCGTCAGGGTCACCCACGCCAGCAGCATGCCTGCGAAGGCACGTGTCAAGGAGGGCTGAGGGGTGAAAGACGGTTGGCTCGTCATGGAATCTTGCACATCAATTCTTGCAACGCTCGAAAGACAGACCAAAGTATGCCAGGGTTCGGTTGCATTGCAGGACCAAATCTTGTGTTGCTCACATGGGGTGGTGGACGGAGGCCCGGCGAAATTGACGACCTTTCGGCATGCGCTACGACGAAGGTCTTTGGGAGGATGCCATGAAGGATTGGACGTTGGACGATTCAGCCAGGGTTTGGGTCCATGTGGCCAACCGGCGCATGACACCGGACGAGGCGAGCGCGGTTCAGTTGCACCTAGACCAATTTGTGGTCGGCTGGCAAGCCCACGGGGCGTCGCTGGCGGCGGAGGCCTCGGTCGTGCACGGGTGGATGGTGGTCCTCGCTGTGGACGAACGCCCCCAACAGGCCACGGGATGCAGCATCGACGCTTCGGTCTCAGCGCTCAAGCAAATCGGCGGCTTGCACCCACGCATGGCCGACCTCGACATGTTCGACCGCATGGCCGTTTTGCATCGTCCCGCGTCTGGATGTGCCTGGATGCGCACACGGCTTTCAACGTTTTGGGCCCAGCGCAAGGCGGGACTGGTGGACGACTCTGAGCACGTGTTCGACACGACAGTTTCCACCCTTGGAGAGCTGAAAACCAAGGGAGTGATTCCCATGGGGGCGTCTTGGCATGCTCAGATGTGGTGAGGGTGAAGTTTTTTGGCGGTCTTGACCATGTCGAATTTGGTTCAAGACTGCTCTGTGGAAAACCTTGTGAAATTCAGTGTGTTAAAGGAAAACCCTCCGATGAATGGCTCCGAATGCCCGATGAACTGAAAGAGTCGCTCGACAAAATTTCTTAACTCAAGGTTGGTTTTTTCACAACACTGGTCTACTTTTAGCTCGTTGAAGAGTGTCTTTTCACTTTTTGTGAATATCACCATCCGAGGCAACCAAACCGCTTTTTCGACGTCAAAACGTTGACGATCAAGCGTTCTGAATTGAAAATTTTTATTTGTTCTAAACCAAAACCTGTTCTTATGTTCAACATGTACACAAAGTTGACGACGGCCCTTGGTGCCTTCGCTCTTCTTATCTCAGGAGGTGCATGGGGTCAATGTGCGGAAGGCGAAATTGCGATCGATTACGCGATCAGCAACGGCAGCTATCCTTCAGAGATTTCATGGCAGCTCAACGATGCCTCTGGCGAAAACCTCTTTTTGGGGGGAGCCGGTGAGGCAGGCACGTGGTGTCTCGCTCCCGGCGACTACACCTTCATTGGTATCGATTCTTTTGGAGACGGATGGAATGGTGCTTCAGCTGAATTCTACAATTCTGGCTCTCTCATTGGAGAACTGTCAGTCGTAGGAGGCCAGGGCTCTGTTGTCCTCACGGTGAGTGCCGATGTTGCTGGTTGCACTGATCCAGCAGCTGGCAACTACAACCCTGCGGCCACTGTGGACGACGGGTCTTGTTGCTTGGGCAACGTGTTGACGTTCAACTTGTCGGACTCATTCGGAGACGGTTGGTCTTTCGGCAGCGGAGGTGCTTGGGGTGGTATCATCCTTAACGGCACCGACTCGGTCGAATTCGCCAGCGGATCTGCATTGTCCTTTGACCTCTGCGCTGAAGAAGGTTGCTACACAGCCCAAATCAGCATGGGTGCTTGGGGCACAGAGGCCGCTTGGGAAGTCGTTCAAGACGGTGTTGTGCTGAACAGTGGTTCAGGAGCCGGTGGTTCAGGCACAACTTTTGACGCAGACTTCTTCTACTACGCAGGTTCAGGAGCCTGTGTCGTGTACGGCTGTGCGGTCGAAATTGCGTGCAACTACAACCCTGGTGCAAACCTCGACGACGGTTCTTGTGAGTATGTGTCTTGCGCAGGATGTGCCGATGAAGGTGCTTGCAACTACGAAGGCGCTACCCTCGACGATGGTTCTTGCGATTACAGCTGCATTGGCTGTCTTGACGCCACTGCAACCAACTACTGTGCGGACTGCACAGTAGATTCAGAAGATTGCGCATACTGTGAAGGAGCCTTTGCGGGCATTTTGTCTGTTGGTGGTGGAACCTGGGATTCTGAAATTTCTTGGACCCTTGCCAATTCTGACAGCGCATTGGCCACCGGAGGTGCGCCATCTGAAGCCGCTCTGTGCCTGGATGCTGGATGCTACACGTTCTCCATGGCTGATACCTTCGGTGACGGTTGGAATGGTGCGTCTTACACGTTCACCGACTACGATGGCAACGTGATCTTAGAAGGGGACATCTCCGAAGCCGACGCTGGTGATGGTTCGTCTGAGGGTGTTGATTACCTCGACTTTGACGGAGGCTGCACCAGCGGCTGCACCGACGCCGGCGCTTGCAACTACGACGCAGACGCTGATTTCAACGACGATTCTTGCGATTACAGCTGTGTGGGATGTCAGGACAGCTCTGCTGCCAACTACGACCCGAACGCGACGCTCCCAGGCGATTGTGTCTACTGTGATCCAGGTACATTTATCTTGACTGTGGACATGTTCGACAGCTTCGGAGACGGCTGGTCAGGTTCTGAGTACTACATCTACAGCCTCGAAACCGGAGCTTTGGAAGACAGCGGTTCTTTGGGAACAGCCTTCACTGGTGACGGTCTCACTGTGGGTACCGATTACGTTTGTTTGGCGCCAGGTTGTTACAACTTCCAAACTTTGGACGACACCTTCCCAAATGAGGTGAGCATCGACTTGAGCGACCAGTTCGGCACTTCATACGCCACTGTGGGAGCAGCCTCTGACTACGGTTTGGACTTCACACTCACCGGCCAGTGTGGCTTTGAGGGATGCACTGACCCCGCTGGTGTCAACTTCGATCCTTCCGCGACCGTGGATGATGGTACATGTGGATACCCACCATCAAACGACGAAGTTGCGGATGCTGAAGCCTTGGCTTGCGGACTTAGCGTTTCGGGTTCTCTCGAAAACGCCACAGACGGTGAAGGTTTGGAAGGCTTTGAATTTGGAAACGAAGTGTTGAGTGCCGGTGACGTGTGGTATGTCATCAACTCTGCAGTTGATCAGCAAATCACAATCGGTACTTGTGATACGCCTGCAAATGACATCGATGCAGGAACTGATTACGCGACAGGAACCAACTTGGCCATCTTCAGCCAAGGTTTGGATGGTGCTTTGTCTTGCATCGCCACCAACGGCGACGGTTGCGGCACAGGTTTCCACAGTTCCGTGACCTGGTCTGCGATGACAGGCATGGACTACTACATCCGTGTGGAAGGCACTGGTGGCAATGACTTCGTAATCTCGGCTTCTTGCGACGAGTCTGTCACTACTTCTCCTTCCAATGACAACTGCGATGGCGCCATTGCTCAAGTCACTGGAGAGACGTTTGTGGGTAACCTTTGCGGAGCCAATGCGGAAGAAATTGCGCTGGGCTGGGAAGGTGCTGGAACGGCTTATGCAGTGTACTTCACG
>MDTB01066981.1_pt1 | contig 21333 bp, 4 predicted proteins | sample 811161 | NCBI WGS metagenome assembly MDTB01 (sample SAMN05326650, study PRJNA326480) | marine metagenome | isolation source: seawater | place: Mediterranean Sea | collected 2009
AGGCTGGCCATAATTTTTCATTTGTTTGATTAACTGTTTGCGCAATTGCGTTAAGATTTTTAAACGTCCTTTATCTTTTGTTGATTTTGTAAAAACAGTGATCAGTTCTGCGTTGTATTCATTTTGTTCAAAGCTTTCAATATTATCTTGAATGGCTTTTTTTAAGGCCCCTTTTTTAAGCGTATCGATTTCCTCTGGTTTCACTCCCAATAAGCTTAACATGGCAGCTACAATTCCAAATTTTAATTCCGAAAATTTGCCAATCATGGCATTGTGAGATTTTGATTCAACAAAAAACTTTTGCATTTTTTGTTTAAATTGATCCACTTGCTGTGTAATGTCAATTTTATAACCAAATAATGATAACAGTTGATTTGATGTGCTTTTAACATCATAAAGAGAACTAAATGAGACGGTTTTTTCTGTCGGAATAATATGAAACTTTTCTTTATCATCAGCTTTTTCCCAATTAAAAATGGGTTTGTATAATTGTTGAATCACATTCTGTTGGGTTTGCGCTACCTGTGTTTGACGCTTAATTTTATCGGGATTGGTATGCAGATTGTTTGACTCATCAGTATCTTTGGCTTTAATTTCATTCACGAGTTTTTTATGTTTTTCAAGCTGTTCTTTGCGGTTTTCTTGAAAAACTTCTGAGTACATATTGCTCGCAATTCGTGATTCGTGACTCACCTAATTCCCCCTATTTTTTCTTCTGAGTTTTTTGTTTTGCTTGCTGTCGATATTTTGCTTCCAATTGCGCTAAGAATTGTGCATTTTCTTGTTTTTCTTGTTTCTTAGCCTTTTTTATATTTTCAATGGATCTTTTTCGTGTTTTATGAATTGATTTTTGAGACATCAAGAGGACATTCCATTCAAGAACAGCCATGATTCGAATATAGTTTAGTTGCTCTTTTGATAAGCCATTGATTTTTTTGACTGGAACACCATCACCGAAATATAAGCCGGGTGTTGGTAATATGCTGTCTGGATCGGATGATTCGGTTAAATTATTTAAATATGATCGATAGGATAATTCTGGGTGTTGATTAAGAATGCCAAGCACTCGTTCTTTTTGATCATTGTTAATTACGGTTAACCCATTAATGGCACTTTCTAGTTCAGCGCTTTTTGGTTTAAGGAGTAACACCCCATAATTGTCGATTATGTTTAAATCATTTAACTGATCCCAGATTTTATGGGATTCATTCTCTGTGATGGTGAACTTTTTTTGTTTATTACTGACCGGTTCATATGTAAACATTGATTTTGTAAAAGTTTCAAAATCTTGGGGCCGGTGATTTAAAATTGCTTCAAGACGACTGGCAATTGAATCTTTTTGTTCGTTACTTAAGCCTGGAAATTCATCCAGTGCTGATAAAATGTTTTCAATATTAAAGTTTTTGATGTCGAGAAATCCGTCTGAATTTAAGACATTTGATTTCTTAAGTGCATCTTGAATTTTTTGTGAGGCTTCTAAATCTAAACCATCAATATCTTCAAATTCATTGACATCGAGAATGGTTTCATTAAACTCATCCATTTCCCATTGATTGGCAATCTCTGAAAAGTAATGTTCGAAATCAGTGCTTGATTCCCCTTTTCTGTCAGTCCAATCTTTAATTCGTTGTTCTTGATAGCGTCGAATTTGTTCGGGGCCAGCAAGTAGTAAAGGATTGATAATGGCCATGGGTCAGGAGGATAACATGTTATCCAGTTTGCTTTCTAAGTTTTTTACAAAAACAAAAACATTATCAATAAGTTCTTTGTGGGCCTGTAAGAATTGCAGGTATGTACTGTAGGTTGTCATACCCGTAATGGTTGTGAGGTCCAATTCTTGGCCGGATGGCAACCGGACTGTTCCGTCTTCACCTGATGCGCCAAATTTAGAAAGTGCTTCATAAATCTCAACGGTTGAGTCAAATGATGTGCCAAAAATATCGTGCTTAATTGTATTTTGATTGGCTGATATTGGATTGGAAAATACTGTTGCCATAGTGACCTCTTTCTTTTTAAATTCGTTAATTAACCACCGATTTTACGACCGAGGCCTTTGGTGTGATCCGCTGCGTTTTTCGCAATACCGGATGCCATTTCAGTTAATGATTGTGTTAACTGAACTCGAGTCGTAGCAACAGTAGCTTCTGTAATGTTAACCGTGCCTGGATTTCCACTTGATCCACCTGATGAATTCGCGCTTGCTTCTAACTGGACAAGTGCTGCTTCGTAGTTGTTTGCGTGGTCATCTACAACTTTGATTAACTCTGTAAAACTTACGTTTGCCATTGATTTCTCCTTCTTGTTTAAAAAATGGGCAATATCCCATTTTAGTCTTAGTTTTTTAGATTTTTATCATCCATATGTTAATTAAATAGTTAATGTCCTCCTTCCAAGTAAAGTATCGTTGCTTTTTTAATTTTGCATGTATTGATTAAATTTGATGGATTCCATTTACGTTCATTAACTTCTTTTTTAACTGGCTAATATTTTTAAACTTCGATTATTATACTCTTATGGAGAATATTCCGTCACTGGTTGAACTTTTTGATGATATGGACAAAGAAGGCTTGGTGGTTGCAACTTTGGAAATTGGTGCATCCAAATTACCGGTACCATTAGCTGAAATTGCTGAAATTTTAGAAGAGACCATTGATTTAGAAATTGTTGCTGCATTGGTTGAATTGCTCATTTTTCGCTTTGACGATGTTGTCGATGATATCATGTCGATTGAATACAACAAGGCGTCCACAGTTGTTAAAAATCATTTTGTAATGGTGTTGGCATTTGCTGAACGATCGAAAACGATGCAGTTTTTATTGGATGAATATTTCTATAATCCTTACATGCGGCCCATGATTCGAAAGCATGCATTTAAAAATAAAAAGTTTTTGTTTATGAATTTGGTGCGCTTCTATGAGGATCTGACATTTAATCGTGATAATGTTGAAATTGCTCAACAAATTTTAAAAATTATTCCTCGCGATGTGATCTTATCGACGACGGGATTATTTATGGGAACAAAGCTTTTGGATGTCTATTATGCTATTCCCGTTGACCAACGTGAAAAATTAGATTCGTAATTTATGCAAGGTTTTTGCAAATTTGAACGATACTTTTATTAGAGTTATAAGAATTTCACGATCGTTATAGTATGAAGACTTGGTATAGATCATTACTTATTGACTCTGAAAGGGGTTTATTTGAGGGGAGTATATACAGACCAAATTAATATGGCGGCGCTTGAACGCCCGACATTTATTGATTCGTTTTATGACGCTTTAGCTGCCAATGATGCCAGCATTCCTCGATTGGAATTGCCAGATATATTTGCTGAAGCGCAGATTTTAGATCAATGGGGATCCGATGCAATGGATCGTTATTTGACATTTCATTTTTTAGATGAAGTCCATCCAAAACACCCTTTAATTGATGCTTTGTTTAAAGAATGGAAGGCCCATTTTGATGGCATTACCAATGGGCAGACATTATTATATAAAACCCATCAATTGCTTTTGCCGCTTGCAAAAGAATCACGACTTCATGCACGGACCATGTCACATATTGAAGTGTCTTTAATGATGCATGTGGCAGATGAAAAAGCGATAGTGCTTCCAGATATCCATGCTTATGATGCCTTGGATCTATTTAATTGCAATCATCATGGGATTTGTTGGCCGACGGCATCTTCCTGGTGTGCATTGCCATTTGGTGAATCCCAAGAAGTGAATCTTAATATTGATCAGTTTTGTCAGTTTGATTTAAATGGCCGCTCGCCACAGATGATTTATCCCAATGGTTTGCGACCATTGCAGCCATTGCAAGTGGTTGATGCGATGCATGAAAAAGTTGTCGATATTAGTTTGAACTTATTTCCTCAATTAAATCAACTAAGTGTGGTTGACATTATTGAAACAATACGAGAACACATGCAGCAATATACTTACATTACCGATGTTCGTCATGAATGGCAGCAATTGGATGAAATTTTCAATCGTGGTGGCGGAGATTGCGAGGATTTGGCCCACTTAGAGGCAAGTATTTTATTGCGGTCGCTTGAAGATGCTGGTTTTCGTGATGTAGCGGATTCGATGGAATTTGTTACTGGTTTGGTTGGGGATTCGTATTCTCGATTTGGTCATACAATTATTCAGTTTGACTATGACGGCCGGCAATATGTCATTGATTCAACAGCACGACACCCCATGATGAGTAAAACTGTTTATAAGGATTATTATGGCTTTACTGAATTGATGACCTATTCGACTCGATCAAGTCTTGATGTTTTAAAAGCTGCCAGATCCATTGAAACGGCGCAATCGATTTCTGAATGGGCAAATGATAATGGAGGTGCAGACGAAGTCCAAGGTCAATTTCTTACTGCACTGAATGGCACTGGGAATGGCACTGGGAATGGCACAAGTGCAACTGTCACTATGACAGATTACAAAGCCGCGACACTTGCATATTATGAAGCTGTTACAGATACAAGTCAGAATTCTGATTTTTGGAATGCATCTGCAGAAAACCCTTCTGAATTGGCAGCGGCGGAAATACCGACGAGCTCTCCTTCTAATGAGGCAATTGATTTTGCGACAACCGTTTATGTTGGCAATACAGCATCATACTTTGATAAAAAAACCGGTTTTGAGGGGTTAATGGAGAAGGCGCATAATCGCTTAAGTGAAATGTCCACTAATCTAACCAATCCTTCTCTTAATAAATATTATGGCCAAACTTACAATGGGTATTATATTTACGATTATTCACGGATTATGGCGGATTATGACAACGTCCTCGATATCATTCAGACCATTACAGGATATTTAACGGCTGTTACAACACGATCCAATGCTTACAATTGGATCGCTTCTCAGCTTAGTTATGATAATGAGCCCAACGGGGAGGTTCGCGCTCGGCAAAAATTAATTAAGTCGATTCAAAATTCATTATTAAAAATGGTGGCTGAGGTTGAATACTTTATACCGTTATTTACCCAAACGTATGATGATCTAAATGAAGCAAACTTTTCAAAGTATCAACAAGAAATTACCATGGAATTTCAACAATTTGATGTTCAAATCAAAGATATGTTTGAACTTGGGTCGCAAACGATCCGTCGAAATCAAATGCTTGAAAAATCACAAGCCGAATACTTTTATATGCATGCTAAAAATCGTGAAAAAATGATGCAAGCAACCGTAAATGCTCCCAATTCGCGGGCACTTTTAAAATTTTTAAATTTTTCAGACCCATATGGTGATATTTTGGGAACCGATCCGGGCAGTCCGGGTAGTTTTTCTAACCTTCACAAGAACATGGAATTGGATATTTTAGGTGGCGTTCGAAAACCTTTTCAGGCTAACGTGGGTGGTGCCATGACAACCTTGTACCTTGACCCACTACAGTATTACTTCCCGTGGTATTATACAAATCGGGAGTTCAAGGCTTATAAAGATGCGACTGGGACTTTAACAGAATCATTAACCATCGATAACCGAGCTCAATTTATTTATAGTGTTTTAAATGATGTCTATCAACCGGTTGGCTTGCAAACCATGGACTTTAATGCTGGATTTTATTCAGGTTCGAAATGGTTGGCCAATGTATTGTATGAGGGCAATACTGCAAACGTAGCCAGTAATGCTGCAAAGCCTACCGATCTCAGTAGCCTCATTAGCTTATCTGCTTCAAATTTTAAAACGTCATTGTTGTATAAATTTTTCTATGCCAATGGGGCCGCATTTAATGAGCGTTTTGAAATTGAGGCGTATAGTCAAGGTGGTGGTTTTTATAATGGTGTGAGTGATGGTACTTGGGCCACCAAACCAGAATCTTTTGTGCAAATGTTTGAACGTAAACGCCGTTTACATCCGCTCGATTTTGCGGATATTTTAGATATTGAAGTAACGGATAAATCTGAAAATAATTTTGGAGTGCCCATCATTAACGAAAACAACACAATAGACTCCAGTTCTGAGGTTTGGGGCGAACTTCGTTCTAACGGGTACATTGATTCGTATGGCAATTTTGATTCTAAGTTGGGACAAGCTTTATTTAATGATCAATCTAACAGTAATAATTTATTTGATTCTTCAAACTCTAAGCGAGTAGCTATTACCCTTGGTTCTTCGATAAGCGATCAAAAAAAACAACAGATGGCTGAGCGGATTTACAATATATTTTCGATTGATGATTATCAATATGGGAAATTAGAATATGACCATTCACGTCCACAACTTTTTTATCGTGCGACTGAAGGCCTTCGAAAAAATGGGTATTATGATATGCTTGATAATCAATCCCACAACCCTGATGAATATCAGTATTTAAAAGATTTTTTTGAAAATGATTTATCTATTGCTGCTCGAAATGCTGAAAATGCGGCAAAATCAGTCGTTGATTCAGAAGCCAACCAAGGTGCCGAGGCTGACCCAAATTTTCAAGTAATTAATCTTACCAAATGGCAAGATATGGCCAATGTAAATCAACAGGTTACATTAGTGGGCACTGACGGAACTAGTCAACAATTTACAACTGAGCAGGTTCGCCAATATTTGGTTAATAATTTGTCAAACGCTAACGATCGTCAATTTTTTTCTGGTATGCAATTGAGCATTGCGCAACAAAAAAAGTTTTATGATCAATATGTGATTGATGCTGCGAATTATAATTCAGAATCAGGTGGCTCCGTAGAAGACCAATCAAAAGTTCCAGCTGGTTTTAAAGAGAATTTGAAAAATTATGAAAACAGTTGGTTTTTACCCAACTTTGCAGTGACTTCGCCTAATAATACCGAAACGAATACGGCTTATGCGATGACGGCCAGTGGTTATGTGGCTTCAAATTATCAAGAAGCAAGTATTTTACCGAGTGCTGATCCTGGTTACTCATATGATTACGGTCAGTCTGAGAAATTGCCGTTTGATAGTCGCATTGTTGCTAATAGCACGGAATCTACCTACAATCGACAAGGTCCAAAAATTCTTGGGACCATCAAATATATTGATTATAGTGATATGTCAGCAACTTTTGACCTTGCTAATAACGTCAATAAAACGTTTGATTATCAAGGTTTTTTCCATGCTGAAAATACGGATACACTCAATGAATATCGAAAATTAAACTCACTTGAAAAAGAGTTAACCCCAGTTTATTCCTATAATGATGAGTCCAAGGTATTTCGTGCGACTGATTTGGCTGCGGCTATGGAGTATACTTATGATGATTCTGATTTTCTCAGCATTATGACTGCATTAGAATCTCGGGATTTTGCAAAGCCAGTTTTTCGACGTTTAACAGATCCCACTGATACTGATGATTGGAACTATAATCAATATCATGCATCCATGGATGGTAAATATGTACGAATGGGGTATACCTTTCAAGCTGGCCTTTTTCCTAGTACAGCTCTAGATAGTTTTACTGTGCCAGGAATGGCTGCTGAAACGGCCAAAGCTAAGGGTGATCTTTTGCTTAAATTTATTAATAAGCACTATACGGATGATTGGCGAAATAATTCTCGCAATGACCTTTTTAATTACCTTTCCAGTTCCAATTCACATAACAAGAAAGGTTCACTTGATAATGCGAATTTTCAATTATTACGCTTTGTGGGAAAACGTCCCAACCAAGTGAAACATGAACTAGAGGAAGCAACCCCGTATATGTCAGTGGATTGGCACACCATGAAGGCGGCGCATAATGGCATGTTATCGATTCAAAATCGGGTCCGAATATTTTATTTTATTATTCAAGCGTATGTGTCGAGTTATCAAAATATTGCTAAAAAATTAGACAATATTGCAATGACAGGTACCGCATCAATTGAAGCTGATTTGCAAATTTTTGAAAAACGGGTTGGGAAACAAACGGAGCTATTGTCTCAAATAAGTGCGAAAAATAATGCTTTAATTCAAGCCAATAATTCGTATTACAAACAACGAATGGAAACCATTAAAGCATCCGATTTAGGGGTTCGAATATTAAAAGGGATTGAGCTTTATGGTGGTCTGGCAGCCGCTGGTTTATACTTGGTTGCTACCGGTTTTCGGATTGCCGCAGCCGCCGCTGTTGAACCTACGACTATTGCGACGCTAAATGGTATTGCGCAAGGTTTTGAATGGGCATCGGGTGGTTTAATTGTTGCTGCAGGTGGTGCTGGGATTGGTGAAAAGGCCATTCACTATGAAAATGAAATTAAATATCCTCTTGAAATTGATGAACAGTTGTGGGCCGAAGAGGTCAATGGTGGTAATGCTGATATCCAAGCTGCAAGAAAAGCGTTTCGAGGGCTGACAAGTTATAAATCACCTGTAACTTTTACAAATGGATCTGCCTGGCAATCGCAGTCCTCGTTTGATGGTAGCTCGACTAATTTAAACGATATCTACACCAAGTTTTCACCTTACGCCAATCCACAATTTTCTTATGTCTATGAAACGCCAGGGCAAGATGTCTGGTTATCACCAACTGAACTTAATACTAACAAGCAAGGAGATTGTGAAGACTACGCAGTTCTTGCCGCCACTGAAATGACTCGACTTGATTTTGAAAATGATAAACTTCGGATCGTTAACGGAATTTTGGGGTATGGTGGGATTACCCCTGTTTCTCATACGTTTTTACTTTATGATAGCAGTGGTAAATTTACACTGGCAGAAAACTCAACAACTGGAAAACAATATTTTTCTAACCCTTCAAACATTCAAGTTATTGATTTAACAGCACCACGTAAATCAGATGGCACTTATTTTAACTTAGAGGAATATCAAAATAATTCTGGTTTTTTTCAACCCATGTACTCTTATGATTCACCAGAAGCTACTGAGGCGAATTTAAATTACGGCTTTCAGGATTTTGAGATTTATGGTTATGACGCAGGTGGAATGGCGTTTCCTGAACCAGAAAAACCAAAAGGTCCCAAAAATTTGGGTCCTTACAGTCAGCCTTCAGGTTACCATTATTTTATTGATCAAGAATCGCAACGTCGTTCAAAGCTTTTAATATACTCTGATGCTAATCGCCAAAATTTAGTGGAGACCAAAGTTTTGGATCGTAAAATTGATTATGGTGAGACCACACTTAAAACACAAGCTCCCAATGGTGCGTCTGAGGAAATTACACTGAATGGAAACTTTGTTGCCACTTCGCCAACGACGGATCCGAATGTTGCTAAACAACAACAAAAACAAAAATTAAATGATGATGGGGTTTCTTTTGATGAAGGTTTAATTGATATGGGGGGCTCCCGACAGTCTTCAAGCCATCAAGGTATTACCTATAAAAGTGCGGCTGTTTATGAATCACTCAATTCAAAATCGGGTGGATCTGGTTTATTTAGTCCGAATATTGTTTCAAATAATATGAAAAACATGGTTCTTCTTGAAATGGAGGAACATGCCATTTTACAAGAAATGTATGAGATTGTTCATAACCCTATTGATTTTAATGAGAAAGGTAAAAAGTATTACGGATATGATTGGCCTGCGTTTTCACATTTGCAGCGTCGCATGTTTGTTCTGCAACAGAAAATGAAAAAATCGTTTTTAGCCATGAAATTGAAGGCGGAGTTTTTATCGTTAATTGGTACTCGATTGGGTGAGTTTGAACGTCAGCAAATGAGTGGTGCTATGGATAGCCTGTATCAATCTCACTTTGCTCACATGAATAATTCAGTTGAAGCTGTTCAATTGTTGTTGCAAAACATGCAATCTCATTTTCAGCAAAATTACACTGTTTTTAATCAGCGTGAAGAAAAATTGTTTGATTTGGCTTATAAAATTGCCTACGAAGCGGTGGTTGGCGGAGTTGCATTTATTCCAGTTACAGGTCCGGCCATTGCGCAAGCCGTTAAGCCCGTGTTTGAAGCCTTAGGAAAAACCATTAGATTTTTTAGTAATGATTATAATTTATATAATTTGAAAGATGTTGATAGCGTCCGTCAAATGACCAAGATGGCAGATACAGGAAATAACGAAATTTCATTTATTGATGATTTATTTAATACTAATGGTCAAATTAATGGTCAAACTGAAAACTCGTATGATAATTACCTCAATACGACTTATGAAGGGCAACAAAGTGGTAAGATTCCTTATAATCAAAGTACACTTCAATCCAACAGCGGTTGGTTAAGTCAAAACGAAATTACCCAAGATGATTCAAAACATTATACGTTAACTCTAAAACAAGCACAGCATCAATTTTGGAATGTTGAAAATAAAGGGTATGCGAGTCCAACGTCATCGGATATTTATAAAGGTCAGATTCAATTTGATACTGGTGCTGGTGGTATAAAACCAGCAACTAACGTTACAACGGAGTCATTGGAAGATTATATATTAAAACGAATGTCGAGCCGTTATTTTCCTGAAAGTGGCGATGAGTTAATGTTCTTAAATGGTGCCATGTATTCGATGGCAGGTACCAAATCCTTTTTAGATGAGGATTTCTTTGATTGGGTACAAACCCGTTTGGCTGCCGAGATGAGCAATCAAATGTTTTTCAGTATGTATATTTCCTCCATTCGGTCATTAACAGGGAACCTTGGTTACACCACGCAAGGCGGTAATGATGCGATTCAAACCTCTACGACCTTAACTTCCGATATTGGTAATCATTATTTTCAAATTCAAAACACGCTTTCGGCGTGGGAAAACTTGCAGTTGCAGTTAAATGAATTACGTTTTGCCCAGTTTAAAGTATTGGACAAAATTATATTGGAGGGGATCATCGCTGTTGGGGCTGCACTATTGGCTGGCTTAACGGCTGGCTCTGCTGGAAATGCTGCTGCGACTGGTACCGGTATGGTTTCAACGGTTATTATGTTTGCAAAGCAAGCCCTGTTATTTTTGGCACAATCGCTAAGTACTATTGTGAGTCAATTAACAGATATTATTTATGGGTTGGTTGATGCTAATGAAGAAAACCGTGTTATGGACGCAGCAGAAGCAAAGCAGGCTGAAGCGGAAGCTGAGGAAGCTGCTGATGATGGTGAAGGTGATAGTGCTGCTGAAAAGGCTGAAAAGGATTTGCGTCGTGAGCGTAGTAAACTTGGCAATGAGACATTAAAAACTGCTGGAAACTCCAGCATGGGATTTCAATCAACTTTTGTGGATCAAAGTAAAAAAGTTAAACTAAAACGAAAAGTTCAAGAGTTGTTTAAAATGTTAGAAGCTCAACAAACCGTCAGTGAGTCTCGGTCTGAATTTATAAAGAACTTGGCCTCAAGTTTGGGTTATACTACAGCTAATTCGAATGTTGGTGGTGCATTGGGTGGTATTCAGGGCATGGCAAAACAAGCTGCAGATAAGGCTGTCGATGCACGATTTGCTATGTTGGAGGCAAGTGCTAAACGTGCCAATAGTATTTCTGATTCCATGCGTTCTGTCATTATGGCGGTTGGTTCAATGGTCGCTTCTCTGATGGTAAAAAAACTTTTTGATAAGATGAAAACATCCGGTGCAACATCTGGATTAAGTGATAAATTGGTGGGGAATATGAAGACCTTGGCTACCAGCGTATTAAACTTGGCGTTTGTGGCAGGTGTTACTCAAGCATCGCAAGAAGAAATTAAAGAAGATAAGGCTGAACGTGAAGGTGAGCAGAAGGCTGGGAAAACCGCTGAGCATGAGGCTATTGGTGATGCGGCTTCATCAGATCGTGGTCAAAAGTTAACCGGACTTGAACAACGGGCAATTAATGCGCAATCGAATTTAGGAATTGCCCAAGAATTATCGTCCATCGATAATATTTTAAAAGAAACCTATGAAAAGTTGGGTCAGGCTTTGGCTGAAACCTTAAAGGCAATTATGGATATTGGTGCAACCGTGGGAGAGGAAACTGCACAGTTAATTTCTGGAAGTTTGGGTGGTGATGATTCCGGAGATGCGGCGGCTGATATTGCAGGTGATATTGGGGCTGATTTAGATGCGGCCTCGGACGCTACTGAAGGTGCTGGTGATGGTCAAGCGACACCCAGTGACGCGGAAGCATCTAAAGCTGATGATAAAAACAAAGAAGCGAATGCTGAAGATAAGGGTTCTGATCGACCTTCAGAAAAAGTTGAAGAGATTAAAGCTGAACGAAACCAACGAATGTTAGATGTTCTTACAAAAATGCTTGGTCAAGCAAGTGCTGAAGCCATTCAGAAGTTTACGGAAAATGATAAAAGTAAAGCAACTGATATTCGTTCACAACAGGCTGAACAAAAGTCAAATTCAAAAAAAACGCCCAAAGAGTTATTGGCCGATGCTAAGGCGAAAAATGTAAACTTGGATGCCCAGTATGATTCGATAGTTAACGATATGATGAAGTTAGCCAAAGCGCAAGAAGCGTCCTCTGGTGGTATGAAAAGCCGTTCGGTTGGTGAACTCCACAAAATTACAAAAAATCCAGATGCCTCACCTCAAGATCGTAAATCGGCTGCAAAAGCTTTGGTTGGTAAAATGTTTGGCATTAACGATATGACTGCTGGCATAAAGAACTTGGGCTCGGGTAAACCGCTTACTGGACTTAGTCAACTGATGTTTGGCATTGCACGGGGTGTTATTGGTCTGGCTTTACTTCCTGTTATGGATAAGGTGCTTGAGCAAAGTTCATCCAAATCTAAATCGCCTGCAAAACGTGCTGAACAGTTTAAGAAGGCGGCTGTTTCTGCAGCGATGTTGGGCGAAAACTCTCGGTTTGATACGGATGGTTTTCAAAGTAATTTAACCCAGAATCCAAGCGGAGAGGCAAGTTCTGAACGCCGAGAATTTCTTGAGCAAAACCCAGCCATGGTTGCAAATGTTCTTATGAGAGAACATCGTCGTGAGCATTTTTTCGCTGTGAATGCCTTGCCTAAGGGGTCGGCTGCAAAAACACTGCAAAACATGATGAAAAATACCAATTCTTCACTTTCGATTAATGTTATAAAAAACATGCCCCCTGAAGCCGCTAAGTCATTTATGGAAAATGCAATGGAAGCATTTAAGGGCGATGACACTGGTTTAATGGAATACATGACCAAAATATCTGAAAGCCCGAATGGCGGTGCAAAATTGGCGGGCCAGATGTTGGATTCAGCATTTAATACTAGCGATGATTTATTAAATCTACCTGTTCTTCGTACTGTCGCTGGTGGAATGAGTAATTCTCAAATGGCGAAAAATATGCAGCGATTATTGACCACTCCTGATAGTGCAAAACGAATTGCCCAAATTCAAGCAAACGCAATGGATAAAAAATCTGCGGTTGAAATGTTTTTAAATCAACCGACGGGTACTTCGGTTCAACTTAATCAGATTAGACGTCAACTGGGTTCGAATGGTGAGACCAGTGACACTGTTCAAGGAACTGGTTTTGATGCGACCAATAATATAGCTGAGAGCATGGTTAATTTATTTTCTGCTGGTGGTCAGGTCAGTTCAAACGATCAGGGTGCTATCGTTGGTGTTTTACAGAAACTCATGGGAGGTTCTGCCATTGGTGCTGATGGTAATCGCCATGGGACCAATGTTGAAACTGTGCGAAATGCGATGCAAAAAACCATTGCTGAGAGTGGCGATGCAGGCGTAAAACAAAGGGTTTTTAGTCTTGCAGAAAAATTGAATATTAGTATTGATGAAGGTGCAGCTGCCAGCCAAGGTGTCGTCAATACGAGTGATAAAGAAAATAAAATTCAAGATCTTTTACAATCTGAGCCGGAATCTCGTTTGCAAGAAAACCTAGAGTCTTTGGCTGGTGCAAGTGAACCGGCGGCTTCTGGTGGGAAAGGGGCTTCTCAAGCAAGTGGCGGCGCAACGTCTTCAAATAACCAGTCGAAATCGGCGTTATTAATTCAAAAACTTGCACTGTCAAAACGTCAGAAACAACTAAGTAATGAATTGAAACAAGCTCAAGCCGGAACAGCTAAGCGCGATGAAGCTGCAGTTGATGGTGTTGAGGCTCAGTCTGAAATAGACAGTGCTCAAGGTGACATTGACACTGAAAAATCAAACCAAGCTGGACTTGATATAAAAAAAGGTGCACTTGACGAAAATGATAAGCAATTAAAAGCGATGCTAGAAACTGGTGAGCAAAATTTAGCGAAAAATGGCGAGAAGGCATCTGAGATTGAAGGAAAACTAAAAGCAAACGGAAAAGATATTGCTGGTTTAAAGGCAAAACTGGTTGATCAAGATAAGCTTGAAGAATTGCAAAAAAATCTTGAAACATCGCGTGGAAATGAAACGTCATTAAAAGAAACACTGAAAGGTGAAGAAGCGGGACTTCAAAGTTATCAAACCATTAAAGCCAAGATGGGAGAAGCCATTAATAAATATGCAGATGCGGTTGCCAAAGAAGGCGCGGATCCAAAATTAGTTGCAAAAGTTAGAAACTCTAAAACGATGGCGGAGGCCAATTCTAAACTTTTTAAACAGAAAAATTCGCAAGGTCAAGATTTGGATCGAGGTAACCGAACGCTGAGTAGAACGTATACTGAATTACAAGGTGAAGAAAAAAATCTAAAAAAGCAATTAACTAAATTAGAGAAAAAATTTAAAGTAAAAAGTGAACAAGATTTTCAAGAAAAGGTCGATGACACCAAGGAATTGGTAAAGGCTGTTTCGAGTGATATTCAACTTACAGAAGGTACAATTAGTAGTATTGCTGCTAAAAATTCTGATACTAATACATTATTAGATGCAGCACATAAAGAAACCAAAAAATTAGAGAAAGAAAAGGAGCTTAATGGTAAAGAAAAAGTTCGACTTAATAAAACCCAATCTGCTAATCAAGCAAAATTAGAATCTAATAAAACGGGAATTGAAGCGGTTGATAATGAAATTCAAGCGTCTGTAGATAAACAAAAAAATGCTGAGGAACGAAAAAAGAAAGCAGAGGAGCGAAAAGCGAAAGCGGAAAAAATTCAAAATTCTGCTGGTGGGAGAAGTGAAGAAGATATTACAGCCGATCTAACTGAGGTAGAAAAAAAACTTACCAATGTTAATACCGCATTAAAAACAGCTGATCAAGGTAGTGGTAACCCATCAACTGCTCAACAGGATACTGGTGAGGTTGACGCCGCTGGGCAATTGGCGACCAGTGATTCTCAAGCAGGTGGCGCTGCGTCTGGTGATTCTCCTACAGCTGGTGCTACGCCTGGTGGGACAGCTGCACCTGAGGTCGAAGCCCCAGGCAATGCTACTATTAATAAACAAACAGAAGATCCAGCTACCCAAGCTGCAGCTGCGTCAGGGGCCATGGCAATGCCACCTGTATCGACCATGCAAGCAACCGGCGGGGATACTGCTGGTGGTGGTGGTGACGCTGGCGGTGGTGGTGCAGAGAGTTCACGGGCAGTGTCAGGGCTTTCATCACCTGCGACCGTGGTGGTTTCTAGTGAACAACAAGGCGCTCCAACACCCCGTTCAGTTGCAGCGAGTGATGGTGATACCAATGATCGAGGTGCGGGGGCAAGTGTTAATCCCAATGTTGTGGCACCATCTTCAACGGATCACAATGTCGCACAAGATGGGGTTGGAAAAACAGCGCCTGCTAGTACTGGAACAACGAGCAAAACATCAGATAATATGGCCAAAGCAGCCGCTTTGATGTTGTCAAATATTGCTGAGCATGCAGGATTGGTCAATGAAACATCACGAAAACCTGTTGATGAAGATTTGGTACGAAAAGATGGTGATATTCAAATTGATCAGCCTGATGCTATTGTTCAACGAATTATAGACGCCGTAAAAGATTCAACAGATTCTGCAAGTTCAGCAGGTTATGTTAAAGATTTTCTAACAGCTGCAGGGGTGACATTTGATGATGGCGGGAATATTCAAGACGTTATTCAAAGTCCAGAAACCTTGTTTTCTTCAATGAAGTCCAATGAAGAAAACATTAAAGACTTTTTTATGCCGGTTGATGGTACAAAGACACACAACACAACTGACAAAGATAATAATGTTAAACCCCAAGAAAAGGAATATATTAAGCGTCATGTTCAGGCAGTTATGCGCGGAGCTAACACAGAATTTGCTATTCCAGTTGAACCTCAAAAAATTGATCCAAATACCAATATAGGTCCAAACTCCGTCAATGGGGTTACTTCTGTTGAGAAGCCGGGCAACCCTTCAAAAGACACAACTTCTGGTCCGAATTCTGATGATTCTGTTGGTGGTGTTAGTTCAAACCCAAGTGAAATGACGGTTATTTCAGCTCCGGCACAGAACCCTGAAGCGCAGGCGGATAACAATACAAATACACTATTGTCGAATGCCGGTGACGAATTAATTTCAGCGATTCGGCAACAAGACAGGGCTGATAGTAAGGTTGAAGCCAAAAATGAAGCCGTTGCGAATGCAAATGTGGATGTTAAAACCGCAACAACCAATTTGGGAGAAAGTGAGCAAGCGGTTACTGATGCGCAAAATCAAGTTGCAACCACTGAAGGTGAAATTAACCAACTAACGACGGATATATCAGGGCTTGAGTCTGAATTAGGTCGCATTGATCAAGAAATTAAAAATTCACAATTGGCGGATGAAACCGCAAAGTTAGATCTTGATAACCAAAAAACTGAGCTAAACACTAAAATTAATAATACCACCACTGTTATTGGTCAAACTGTTGGTGAGATTCAAAAAAAGGACGCTCAAATTAAAAGCTTAATTGCTGAAAAAGGTAATTTGGATAATGTTGAGACTTTAGAAAATGAGATTAATGACAAATCAAAGCAAATGGAAAGTATTGATGAAAATATTAAGGCCAAAGAAAGAGAATTGAATGATCTTAACCGTGCTAAACCATCAAAACCATTATCTGCGTTAAAATTTGATTTATCAGCTGCAAATGCAGCGTTATCTTTGGAAAAAGATGACCTTAATCGTTTAAATGAATCAAGAGAAACGGATCGAAAAGATGCAGAAGATGGTGTGAATAAACTCTTTGATACGTTGGAGTCCAAGCGGCGTGAAGTTGATGCACAACGGGAAGTAAAACAAGATCTTGAAAAAGAGGTTGCTGAATTTGAAGTGCATGAAAATAAATTTAAAGACGCCAACAATGTTCTTCAAGGTGCAAATTACTCGGATCATGATATTCGGATGTTGGCTAATGATGATACAATTCCTGATATTACGACTCTTCAAAATCAGTTGGCTGAGTTGGGAATTAATGAAGATAATATTGATGCCGCGCTTGATTCGTTGGATTATACTCCAGGTGAAATCTCAAAGCAAAAGGAAAATCAATTTAATGCCAATATAGATCGTGTTGAACAAAAACATAAAGAATATAACTTTTTGTTAGATGAGGTTAATCAAATTGCAGAAAATATTCATAAGAAAACATCAAATTATGAGAGTAAGCGGTTTTTCAATGTAAGTAAAGCGCATAAAAAGTTTACAGTTAATGATGTCATTGAGCATTTGACGGTGTTTAAAGAGGCTGTTGATGTGACAACAATAAGTGAAGATATCAAAGCAAATGCCAAGACATTCTTCAAAAAAGAAAATAAAAGTATGGCTCAGATCAAAGACTTTTTTAAAAATCCTCGATTGGGTGTTCAAGGTGATCCTTTAAATAAACCGGGCTCAATAAAACGCAATCGAATTCAATGGTTTCAACAAATTGTTTCTGAATCAGCTGTATCTAAACCTGGCAGACGTGGGGCTACTGAATACGTCAATGATAAATTACGTGATGATCAACCACTCAATGATATGAGATTTTATTTAGATGATTGTGAACAATTGTTACAACTTACCGGGCAAGAAGGTTTTGCATTAATGAATAAACTTCCCGGGTTAAAAGATAAAAAACTTACGAAAAGTGAATTATCATTGTTAAGTTTAAAGCCAAAAATGGAAGCAAAACAGATGTTTGATCAGCTTTCTAATATAAAAGCGAATCTGTCAAAAGCTAAATTAAAGGGACATGCTCAAGATTATAAGACTTCTAAAGAGGCAATGCGTAAATTGGATCTTACAGGGTATAAAATTCCTCAAAATAGATCATTAATTAAGAGTGTGGAATCTGATATCCAACTTGGCCAAACTACCATTGGGCGTATGGAATCAGAGTACAATATGAAGAAAAATGAATTGGCCAATACCCTCAATGATATTGAGAAAACGTTTGCAGACGAAGAGTTGAAAACTAAATCTCAAATTGAGGATTCAGAGAAAAACATACAACGACTTGAAACTGAAATTAAATCAGTAGAAAACAAGGACAAAAATGTCGCTGATTTGGAAAATGATATTCGTGCTTTACGAGAAGAAAAATCAACAATTGTTGAAGGTCAAGTCGACCGGCAAAACCATTTAAATGACACACGAAAAAAGCGTGAAGACTTCGATAAAAAAATTGAAGGAATTTCAAATGAACGACTTAAAGATCAACAATACTTGGAACTTAAAGGTGGTGCTGAAGATGCCAATGGGGATCCCATACCTGGCGAGTTACAGGCATTAGAGGATCAATTGGCCGGCCTTGAAAACCAAGGGGCTAATGAAACCGACCTTTCAGCATTAAACCAACAAAAATCTGATATTGAAGCGCGTATAAGCACTAAAAAAGGTGAACAAGACACTAAGCGTACTGATCTCACCAATCATAAGGCAAATTTGGCATCAGCAGAAGTTAAACGTGATCAAAATAAAGACAAATTAAACAATGCAAAGGCAGTGCTTGCCGATGCGATCACGGCTCGTGATGAAGCGGTCGATGTTAAGCGCTCAGCTGATGCAAATGTCACATCAATTGAAGACAATATCAGTGGCTTAGAGGATACGCTTCGAAATGAGACGCTTCAGAGAGAGGCGCAAGAACAAGCCCAATTCATTGAAGCTAAAACTCAAGCCACCATTGCACAAATCCAAGCCGATTTTGAAGCTTCGGGTATTGATCCAAATACAGAAGAAGGTCAAGCTCAGGTTAAGGCTCGCTTCGAAGCGAATGGCTTACAACCACCAACGGATCTTGTGATTCCGCAGGCAAAGCCTCAACTTCAAGCAACATTGCCTCCAGCACCACCTTCTTTAACCTCGATGGATATTGGTTTGGCAAGTGATAAATACGACACAAAATCATTTGTTGATATTGCCAAGGATTTAAAAGCAGAGATATTAAAAGCTGTTCCTGAAACAGATATTGATGCTGTTGGTAAAGGTGCAAAGGGTACTGAGCTACCCACATTGCCGACGGATGGACCAGTCGATGTGGGTCAGACAAAAGTTCAAATTTTGCGTGCGGGTATCCGAGAAATGGCCAATAAAATTAATTATCATACTAACAATGGTCAAGATGTTGAGGGTATGAATACCGCGCTTCTGGATGAAGATTTTCAAACCGCTATGTTTATGTTGCTTGAGGATGAAAATGTGCCCCAGGAAGCCGTTTTTGGGGTCTTAGATGGTGTTGATGAGCCTGGGTCAGCAGATATTACCCGCGCAATGGATCGTCCAATTGCGCATCAATTATTTAAAGATTTATTGGTTGTATCGGGGCAAAAAGAAGCACCATTAGGTACAGATGTTTCGGCGCCTGATTCTGGTGATTCTTCATCGGTTGATGGTTCCTATGGTAAGGCTTTTGGTACGTTTGCGTCTGAGAACCCGTCTTTTTTACAAGATGTTAATGATCTGGCATTGGATGGTCAACCCTTGCCTCGTGAAGGGTTGCAAGCAACCGCTGGCAATAAGTTGTTTGGTCTTTCAGACAATGTTCAAGTTGCTTTTTATCGTCAAAATATTCAACAAACATTAGAGAACATTCAGCCAGAAAGCAAGGATGATGCAACTGTTAATAAACAATTAAGTTCTGCTATTGTGGATGTTAAACAGTTGTGTCGTATGGAATTAAATGAATTAAACGCCATGGTTCGGTCTTCTAATCAAACCAATAATGAAACGATTCAGCTGAAGCGGCGTGCTTTAACAGAGTCGATTGAAACCATTGAACGCTTTCAATCGAATAAAGCTCCGAGTTCAACAGATGCGGCCGTTGTTTTACTTGATGTTTTGGGCAATGATAAATTAAAGTCTGGACCGATTGGTGATGCAAGTTCAGTTCCTGCAGATGCATCGGCACCTTTTGGATTTCAGAGTGCTTTTGGTACTCTTGGTTACCAAAGCAATGGTGAACTATCTCAAGGTCTTAAAAAACTTGCCAACAGTGTTGGAACTACTTTAAACAATGACATTAAAACTGATGGTGATAAAAAATCAAAACAAAATACCATGCAAAGCATTGCTGATTTATCGCAGGCATCGCCGGCTATTTTTGAAATTGTAGTTGGTAATGGTAATGTTCGTCAAAATGAGTTTTTAGGATTTGTTAATGAAAACTGGGGGGCATTAAAATCTGATAATAAGCGGGCGATTGCATCACAGCTTTTATCTCGTACAAGTTTGCCATCGGATGATTCAGCTGCTCTTACTCCATCAGATGCTAAGGTTGCACTTGGTAAAAAATGCCGAGATGTTATTGGCAATGATATGGTTCTTTTGGTTCAACAGGGTCAATTAAGTTATGATCAAATGGCTTCATTGATAAATAGTGATGCAACTCAAACGGCTACTGATTTAATCGGACAAATTGATTCGAAAGATACTCAACTTCGTGAGGCCTTTGCACTTGCTACGATCGAAGGGAACCCTCAACAAGCGCACACAATTTTAGACCAACTCTCTTCACGTGAAATGACCAGTGTGCTTGATCGTGCGAGTCAACATAGTCTTGAAAACTTATTGGATCGGCCACAGGCGCGCCAAGTGATTGCAACACAGTTGCAAACAAGCTCTGGTGATGATGCGCAATCATTGCGAACGGTTATGTCCAAAAAAATCACTGCCAATCCCATGTTAGGGGCTCAGTTATTTCAAGGGTTAACCGATTCCTCAGTTCCAATGTTGCCAATCGATGACGCTGCGAGTGATTCACAACTTGACGTTCGTGATCCCACAGATAAAACAGATCAAACAGATAATGGTTTGACGTTATTATTTGAAGCTTGCCCAAAACAGACGCAATCTGCGATTATTGGAACACTTGATCAAGGTACCGTAGCGCTACTTATGGAAAATAGTCAGGGAATGAATGGCAATTATAGTGATGCTATTTTAGAAGCTGTTACTGAATCCAAGCCAGAGTTGATTCGAAACATGTTGGGTAATGATGATTTAAAAAATCAATTGCTTACTTATGGAAACTCATCATCCTTTAAACAAAGAGCGATTGCGGGTTCAGTTTTGAAAGCTGCAGATTCAGCAACTTTAATGCCATATATTTTTAATCAAGATGGGAAGTCGGATGCGAGTAGTCGACCATTTCGTGAATTATTGCAAAAAACCAATCCTGAGG
>MDTB01168613.1_pt1 | contig 21330 bp, 13 predicted proteins | sample 811161 | NCBI WGS metagenome assembly MDTB01 (sample SAMN05326650, study PRJNA326480) | marine metagenome | isolation source: seawater | place: Mediterranean Sea | collected 2009
AAAAATTATTGCATAAATATTAGGATTAAAATCAGCAATTCTTTTGAGTGCCTCGTATTTATTTCTTGAACTAACATCATATATGAAGTGTTGAATATTTTTTGCTGAAGAATTAATTCTTGAAACTGAAATTTCCTTAGCATCTCTCATGTACCTTTTAGCAATATTCCTTACCTCTTTTGAAATTGTAGCAGAGAAAAGCATTGTTTGTTTTTCTACTGATGTCTTATCCAAAATAAAATCTAACTCATCTTTAAAACCCATGCTTAACATTTCGTCGGCTTCGTCTAGAACTACCCTGTTAACAAGCTCTAATTTTAATAGTTTTCTATTTAATAAATCTTTGGTTCTTCCGGGTGTTCCCACTATAATATGAACTCCTTTTTTTAATGACTTTATTTGATTTTGAATATTAACTCCTCCATATACTGCTAACAACCTCATTCCATCTACATATTTTGAGTAAAATTCTAAATCTCTATGTATTTGAATACATAATTCCCTCGTTGGACATAAAATAATAACCTGAACATTATTATTATTTAAATTTACTTGTTGAACTGCAGGAATACCAAATGCAGCGGTTTTTCCCGTCCCGGTTTGAGCTAATGAAATTAGGTCCGAATCATTATTTAATAAAAATGGAATTGATTCTTTCTGAACTTCAGTTGGATATTTAAAACCTGACTCTGCAATTGCCTTGCAGATTTGTTGATTAACGCCAATTTCTTTAAATTTTTTCATTATGTCGTGTGCAAATAACGACTATTTTATCGTTATTCAATCAGAATAATGATTGAATGTTCATAAGGAATTTTTATAAATAATAACATTTAATAATAATTATTTATTTTTGAATGATAGATAAATAAAAAAATGCCTAGTAAATTTTTCGGAAATAGATTTGATAAGAATTCAAAAAAGAAATCATCAAACTCAAAAAATCTTAAAAACACAAATAAGATAACTAGAAGTGAAAAAAAATCTAGTTCTGGTGGGGGAGTTAGAAAAGTTGGAAGAGGTAGTTAGTACCTTAAAAATCTTAGGTGTTTCAAATGATTATCAGTTTCAATAATCAATGTATAAATTCCATTTGATGTTTTTGAAAGATTAATGACTTCGTTTTGAGAATTTAAAATATTTTTAATAATTAACTTGCCTGTCAAATCATAAATCTTGATTGACTTTATATTATCATTATAAGCACTGATGGTTAAAAGTTTATTTAAATCATCATATTTCATTTCAAATAAATCGCTGACTCCATTTTCGTTTACTGAAAGAGGATTAATAATGTTTACAGAGTAGTCTTCAGTCTCGCTAAATGTAGTTTGTTCACATGCATCATCGGGAACCGGAAACCCAGTATTTGACTTGATTCTCAAAATATGTTGTCCCCCTAATGCATCTTCTGGAATTTGAACTTGTAAGGTTCCTGAATAATTTCCAGGACCCTGATTATTAGCAAGTACTGGATTATCAACAATAAGTTCATTATTAGTAAATTGATAATCGTCATTGTAATCAATCCAAACTCTGTAATATTGTGAACCATATCCTGATGCAATGGTCATTCCATAATAATTTCCAGCAATTAAATCTGTTGTTTCATCCATAAAGTTTGCATATCCCTCACAACCTGATTCATTATATATATCACCAAAAGAAAACAACTTCATCCCGTTTCCATTTCCTTGATTGCAATCACCTGAAGGTTGGCATAAAGCAGAATTTACAATTTCAACAGATATTGTATTATTTTGAGCGTTGTCATCAAGATTTGTAATAGAAGTAGTTAATATATAGGTTCCAATTGAAGAGAAGTCAAAAGATACTTCCGATTCTAGGCTAATCCAACCACCATTTGCAGGTATAAATTGATTAAATTGTTCGTAGACTAGATTACCATTGTCTAGCTGAAAGCTTACCTCAAAATTATTTATATCAGTTTCACCACTATTTATAACTACAAACTGAACATTTTGTATTTCCTCAATGTATGCTCCAGAGGTAGGAGCACCAATTAATAAGATGCCTAAATCATTGTTATAATCTGTACCATCAATATAGATAAGATCCGACCTAAGGTTTCCAAAAGGGCCAATTCCATCAATTAAGAGTAAATTATTACTGTCATAAACTTCATAAGTCTCATAACCTACTTGCCAATAAAAATCTTCCATTCCATTACCAGCATTATCATACATTATAAACTCATAGCATGCATTATTGTACAAATCAATTTGTTCTTCATAAACTAATTGTTCATAATAAGGACCTCCAGAGTGAACTACATAACCTGATTCATGTTTTATTTCCCATCTATTTTCTCCTGGATTTACAACACTAATCGAAAAATTAATAAAATCATCAGAAACATTATTTTTAAAATCATACCTAGCTGGAAATGCTTTTGTTAATGTTTCAGAACCATTAGAAACATTTAGAACTACATCATATATTCCTGGTTCAGAATAAATGTGTGTTGGATTTTGCTCAGTATAATCAATTACATCATCTCCGTCTACATCCCATTCCCATGAAATTGCTCCTATACTTTCATCATAAAAATCAACAATAAATTCATTATTACAGACAATACTTACATTATCTGAAATTGAAATATTAAAAGATGGGCATGAGTAATAGGACCTTAGTGAATGGAAAGTTGCATAAAAAATAGCATTTTGCTGAGTGGTAAAACTATATCTACACGATTGGGGGGCATAGGACATAAAATTTGATGTATCTGGATCAAAATATTGACCTTGAGCATCCGATGGCGGAGGATTAGTATTTGGAGTGTAAAGACAATTTACTGAGCTTACATTTGCGCTACTAAGCTGTGGATCAGCAGGTGTATCGCAAATATAATCCCCTGCACTATTACAATTTGCACCACTTACTAACTCAGATGTTAATATTCCATTTACAGGACCATGAGTATGTTCTACACCAAAGTGGTGTCCCAATTCGTGTGTGAAAGTATTATATAAATTTCCACTACAATTAGCAGACATGACAATAATATCTGAATTAGATGAGGCGCCTTGTGGAAAATAAGTAAATCCACATATTCCTCCACCAGAATTATTTGAGACTGTATTCATAAAATATATGTTCATGATATTTTCTTGATGATATTGAATTAAGATATCTTCCTCAGTATAAGTATAATTATAAAGGGCATTATTAGTTATGTAGTTTATTTCATCACATATATAAAACCTCATAAATGAATTTTCGAATTCTTCGTTGGCATCATTAATTCTATTTATAACATCATTTTCTGAAACAGCAGTGTTACCACTAGTTGTTTGTAAAATATTTACTCTGATAGGAATATCAGTGATGGCAGTAGTCGACTTTTGCTGACGCTTTTCATAATACTCATTTAGGAAATAATTAAAATCGTCTAGTTTTTGAGTTTTAAGATCATAAAAATTTTGATCAAAGGTAGTTCCACATTCTTCAGAGATTTCCTGAGAAAAAACAGGTAGTGAAAAAAATAAAATCAAAATAAACCTAAAAGTCATATTTTATTGTAAACAAAAAATAAACCAAAATTTTCTCACCTAATAGGATTCTTTAATTCGTTCCGGAGTATATGGAATATTATTTTCTTTTAGTGATTCTTCAAGGCTATTAAACTTTATTTGCAAATCTTCAATTTTTTGAAGAATTGGTTGAAACTCTTCATATGCAATTTCAAAACTATTTAAATGAGTTTGCGTTGGTGAAGATGTTGAATTTTTTTGTTCATATGCCAAATAACCTACTCTGTAATAAGGTGTGGGCTTTTCTTGTTGATCAATCTTTGTTAGTAAATCATCACCATAAAATTTATCACCAATATATTCAATTTGATATTTTATATCTCTTATAACAGAATAAAATAAATCTACAGCTTTTTCAGACCTTCTTAAAGCTTCTTCTATATATGACATTTTATCTTTCATTTGAGATAATTTAGCCGAGTATTCTCCCATTTTAGCTTGAAGAGCATCTACTTTTCTTTGAAAATTAACTTTAACCTTTCTGTCCTCAGCAGGCATTGTTGTATTGTTGAGTGCAATCACCTCAAAGTTCACAGAATCAGACAATTGTGTTACATTCCCATCATCAACTAAAAGCATTTCTACTGAATATATTCCTGGATTGACTAATGTCCCTCTTGAGTTAGAATCTGATTTTGAGAAGCCTTTTAATACAGGATACTTAGATTCATATCTTAAGTTCCATTTGATCCTATTTAACCCTTTTGAAACAGGCTTAAATATTTTTTTTACTATATCCTTATTTTGATCTTTGATAGTAAAGACTAATTCTGGATTAATTTCATCTTTTTCTTTTTTTAGTTCTTCATAAGATGGATAAAAAATATCTTTTTTATCTTTCAATAGTTTTGATTCTTTCTTTTTTCTTTTTGATTTTATTGATTCAAACTTTGTATCGTGATAGTAAGTTATTAAGGAAACTGGATTTAAATTTTCAGCTAAATAAAAATCATCACCCTGAAAAGCCTTTGCTGGTCTTCCTAAAGGGGATGATTTTTCCCACATAAGACTTTGCCTAATTGGAAAAATTTTGGACTTCATTGAATCTTTATCAGATTCAATGTGTCTTAATGAGGAATAGTCATCTAAAATATAAAATCCTCTTCCGAAAGTTCCTAATACTATATCATTTTCAGTTCTTTGAATTGCAATATCTCTAACTGAAATTGTTGGTAAGCCATTAGATATTTTTTTCCAATTTTTACCTTTATTATTGGAAAAGAAAAAACCAAATTCAGTACCGCAGAAAATCAATTTACTGTTTTCATGATCCTCTTCGATAGAATAAACACTACCTCTTTCTGGCAAATCACTTGAAATAGATTCCCATGAATATCCTTTATCATTTGAAACAAAAATATAAGGATCAAAATCCCCGAACTTATGATGATTAAATGCTGCATATATAACATTTGAATCATGTTGTGACATGTAGACAGAATTAACATAAGATTGATTAGGTACACCTTTTATATTATCAATTTTTCTCCAACTTTCACCTCCGTTTTCTGTAATTTGTATTAAACCATCATCAGTACCAATTACAATTAAATTTGGGTCAATTGGTGATTCTGATAAAGATACAATGGTTCCATAAGGGGAAGTTGATCCATTTTTTTGTACAGCATCAATACTTAAAACTCTATCATAAACTTTTAATTTATTTCTGTCTATTTTTCTAGTCAAATCATCACTTATAACACTCCAGCTATTTCCATAATCATCAGACCTAAAGACCTTATTAGCAGCAAAGTATATCCTTCCGCTTTTATGTTTACTTGCAGAAAGAGGAGCATCCCAATTCCATTTATATGAAACTTCATTTTTTCTAGCAACAGGTTTTATCCCGACTTCCTCCCCGCTTAGCTTGTCATATCTAACCAACCATCCATATTGCGATTGTGAATAAACTATATTGGGATTTTCTGGATCAATAGCTGTTTCAAAACCGTCTCCTCCATGAGTAACAAACCAATCTTGATTCGATATTCCATGTTCATTGATAACTCTTGAAGGCCCTCCAAGGGTATAGTTATCCTGGGTGCCACCGTATATATTGTAAAAAGGTTTTGCATTGTCAACAGCAACTTTGTAAAATTGAGTTACTGGTAAGTTTTTCTTAAAATCCCAATTTTTTCCTTTGTCAAAAGTTTCATAAATACCGCCGTCACAACCAACGATCCAATGTTTATTGTTTTTAGGGTTAATCCACATAGAGTGATTGTCAACATGTTTGTATTTTTCATCAACATATTTAAATGTCATTCCGCCATCATCAGTGACCCCCATATAAGTATCCATCACATAAACAACATCCTCATCTAAAGGATCAGCAACTATTTCTTGATAATAGTTTCCACTAGTAACCTTTGAGCTTTGTTTTAACCAATTCTGTCCTCTATCAATAGATTTATAAAATCCACCTTTCTTTTCAGAGGCCTCAACAATTGCATAAATAATCTCAGGATTGGCAGGTGAAATATCTAATCCAATTCTACCAAGTTCAACTTTAGGAAGACCTTTGTTAATTTTAATCCACGAATTTCCTCCATCTTCTGACTTATGTAAACCTGAACCAGGTCCACCACCAACATAAGTGTATACATGTCTTCTTCTTTGATGACTAGCAGCATATAAAACTTCAGGATTTCTTGGGTCCATATGTATTTCATTGAAACCAGTGTGTTCATCAACATACAAAATTCTTTCCCAATCTTTACCTCCATTTTTAGATTTATAAATACCTCTATCTCCTCCTTTATCCCACAATGGACCATATGCTGCCACATAAATAATGTTGGAATTGTTTGGATGGATTAATATATTTCCAATGTGCTCAGAATCTTTAAGACCCATATTTTTCCATGACTTACCCCCATCCATAGACTTATATACACCATCTCCGTATGCTACTGACCTTTGGTTATTATTTTCTCCTGTTCCAACCCATACCACATTTGGATTATTGGGATCAACAATTACACATCCAATAGAATAGGAGTTTTCATTATCAAAAATTGGTTCATAGCTTACACCCCAATTTTTAGTTTTCCAAACACCACCAGATGCAACAGCAACATAATATTCAAAAGGATTATTAGGGTTGATTGAAATATCAGATATCCTACCGGATGTTAGCGCAGGACCAACAGATCTCCATTTTAAGCCAGTAATCGATAAATTTTCCAAATCAGATTTACTATCATTTTTTTTCTTTTGAGAAAAAAGAGAAAATGATACAATTAATAATATTAGAATCAGGGTGATTTTTTTCATTTAATCCAGAATTTAAGGATATCTAATTTAGTAAAAACTTAAGTAACCGATTATATTATTTTGTTAAATTTAAATAATGAAAAAAGATACTATACATAATATCTATAACTCCAATGGAATATCAATTAAAATATTAAATTTTGGAGGTATCATCCACGAAATTAACACCCCAGATAAATACAATAATTTTAAGAATATAGTGTTAAACTACCCTGCAATAAACGACTATATTAATGATTGCTACTATATAGGCGCAGCAATTGGCAGATATGCAAATAGAATTAAAAACGGAACATTTAAATTAAATGATAAAAATTATTTTCTTGAAAAAAACGACAGTAACAATCATTTACATGGTGGCAGCAATGGGTTTCATAAAGTAAACTGGAATTTAAAGAGAAAATCAAATAGATCTATTCATTTATCTCATATATGTAATGAAAAAACTTACCCAGGAAAAATTGAAGTTGATTTAATTTATACAATTAATGATGATAATTCTTTTGAAATTGAATTTATTGCATATGCTGATAAAGACACAATATTTAATCCAACAAGTCATTCTTATTTTAATTTAGGGATGGAGGAAACTGTTTTGAATCACGAATTACAAATTAGTAGCGATCAATTTTTGGAAATCAATAAAAACGGGATACCTACAGGTAATTTTTTAGAAATTGAAGATGGCCCATTTAATTTCAAAAATTTAAAAAGCATAGGTAGAGATATAAAAAAAAATGATGATCAACTTGAGTTTGGATGCGGATATGATCACAATTTTATATTAAATAGTAAAGAAAAATTTGCAGCTATATTATTAGATAAAAAAAGCGGTAGGAGATTAAAAATTAAAACCGATCAGCCTGGGATTCAAATTTATACTGGAAATCAACTTAAAGGAAATTTTATTAAAAATGGAGGAGTATGTATGGAAACTCAACATTATCCTAACTCACCAAATTGTGATATCTTTCCATCAGTAATTTTATCAAAAAATAAAAAGTTTTACACGAAAACAAGTTATCATTTTGACACTATTAAATAAAATAATATCATTAAGTTTTTTAAAGAGATGTTATTTTTTTAGAAATCCAAGAACCTATTTTTGAAGTAGAATAAGCATTTTTAGATTCTGCTAGGTCTTCAGAAAGTATAGATTCATCAATACATAAACTTACTGTTTTTTTTATCATCTCAGATTCTTCATGCAGTTTAAATGATTGCTCAAACATCATGGCTGCTGAAAGAATTGTTGCTATTGGATTTGCAATATTTTTTCCAGCTGCTTGCGGGTATGATCCATGAATGGGTTCATATAATGAAGTATTTAAACCAATCGAGGCAGATGGCATCAAACCCATAGAACCAGAAATAACAGAGGCCTCATCCGTTAAAATATCTCCAAATAAATTAGCAGTAACCAAAACATCATACATATTTGGAGATTGAATTAATCTCATTGCGACCGCATCCGCAAATTGATATGAAACTTCAATATCTTTGTAACTAGATTCCATATTCTGAATTGTTTTTCTCCAAAGTCTAGAAGATTCTAAAACATTAGCTTTGTCAACACAACACAACTTCTTATTTCTCTTACGGGCTAATTCAAAACCAACTTTTGCTAATCTTATGATTTCTTTTTCTGAGTACAAGCATGTATCAAATGCTACTTTACCATTATCTTTTACACCTTTATCCCCAAAGTAAATTCCTCCGGTAAGTTCTCTCACAAAAACAAGATCGGTTCCAATGATTCTATCCCTTTTAATTGGAGATTTTTCGATTAGAGATGGAAAGACGAAAGTTGGACGAATATTAGCATATAAACCCAGTTTTTTTCTCATTTTCAATAATCCCTGCTCAGGCCTAACTTTTGCCGTTGGATTATTATCATATTTAGGATCTCCTAAAGCACCAAAAAGTATTGCATCAGCATTATCACATATTTTATGTGTTTCATCTGGATATGTATTTCCAGTAGCATCAATTGCTGCTGCACCAACCAAGGCATGGTTCCATTTAAGTTTATGACCAAATTTTTTAGCAATTGAGTTACAAACTTTAACCCCTTCATTTATAATTTCTGGACCGATTCCATCACCTGGTAAAACAGCAATACTTAAATGTTTCATTATTAAATAATATTAAGCATTTTTTCAGTTGCTTTGATAGCGGACACTGTTTGATCTGAATCCAAACCTCTAGTGGTAAACTCTACTGACTTATCATCCCATGTAATGAAAGTTTCACACAATGCATCTGAATTGCTACCAGGTGGGATTGTAACTTCATAATCAACCAATTTTGGTAATAAAATATTATTTTTTCTGTAAACCTTTTTAACTGCATCCATAAAGGCATCAAATTGTCCGTCTCCTACTCCTTTTTCAGTAAAAATTTTTTTATTAATCATTATTTCAATTGCAGCAGATGGAGGTGAATTTTTTATATGTGTTAATTCAAATGATTTTATAACTGTTTTGTATTTATAATTTGAGCTATCAATTACATCAGAAATTATATATGGAAGATCCTCAATGGTAACTTTTTCCTTTTTATCACCTAATAAAATTATTCTTTCCGTTACTTTTTCAATTTCTTTATTTGATAAAGTAAGACCCAATTCATCTAAATTTTTTTTAATATTCGCCTTCCCTGACATTTTCCCCAATGCGTATTTTCTTTTTCTTCCAAATCTTTCAGGAAGTAAGTCATTAAAGTATAAATTTTTCTTATTGTCTCCGTCAGCATGTATACCTGCTGTTTGGGTAAAAACGTTATCCCCAACAATTGGTTTATTAACTGGAATTCTAAATCCTGAAAAATTAGAAACTAATTTACTAACCTTGTGTAAAGATTTTTCGTTTATATCAATTTTATAACCATTTAAAAAATCATTAACAACTGCCACTACACTAGCTAATGGTGCGTTTCCAGCCCTCTCTCCCATTCCGTTCACGGTAATATGAATTCCCTTACACCCGTTTCGAATACTTTCTATTACATTGGCTACACTTAAATCATAATCATTATGAGCATGAAAATCAAAATGTATATTTGGAAAATTACTAGTAATATCTTTTACAAATTCTTTAGTTAACTCAGGAGTCAAAACACCAAGTGTATCAGGAAGCAAAATTCTATCAATATTTTTTTCAGAAAGAAATTTTACCATATCCATAACATATGATTTTGAGTTCTTCATTCCATTACTCCAATCTTCTAAGTAAACATTGGTTCTGATACCTAGATCCTCAGCATATTGAATAACTTTTGAAATATCTTTAAAATGATGAGATGGTGTTTTTTTTATTTGGTTTGTTAGATGGTTTATTGATCCTTTTGTCAAAAGGTTTTGTGTTTTTGCTCCAGCTTTCTCCATCCATTTTATTGATGAACCACCATCAACAAAACTTAAAATTTCAATTTTTTCATCTAAACCGGAGTCTTTTGCCCAATCAGTAATAAGTTTTACCGCATTCATTTCTCCTTCAGAAACCCTAGCAGATGCAACTTCAATCCTATTAATCTTTAATTCCTGTAATAAGAGTTTAGAAATTGAAAGTTTTTCAATTGGAGAAAAAGAAATACCTGAGGTTTGTTCCCCATCTCGGAGTGTAGTATCCATTATTTCAATTTTTTTATAACTCACAAGTAATAACTAAAAGGGAATTTTTTTAGAAAAATTAATAATTTCATCTTTAATATTCGTTAAATAATCAATATCATCAAGTCCATTAATCAAATTGTTTTTTTTAAATGAATTAATTTCAAAAAATCTTTCAAATTCTTTCTCTACAATAATAAGTTTTTGATTATTTAAATCAACAGTAATTTCAATACGCGGATTTTCAAATACTAACTCTAAAATATGATCTAAATCTGCTTGTGTCACCCTCAAAGGTAAAACACCAATATTTAAACAATTATTTTTGAAAATATCTGCAAAAAAACTAGAAATTACACATCTAAATCCATAGTCATACATAGCCCAAGCTGCATGCTCTCTTGATGATCCAGAGCCAAAATTCTTTCCCGCAACAAGAATCTTTCCATTATACATAGAATTATTCAAAATAAAGTTTTCGTTAACATTACCTTCTCTATTATATCTCCAGTCACGAAATAGATTATCACCAAAGCCTATTCTTTCAGTTGCCTTCAAAAACCTCGCAGGAATTATTTGATCCGTATCAATATTCTCAATTGGTAAAGGAACAGCGGTTGATTTTAATATTTTAAATTTTTCGTAAGCCATTTATAGTTTATAAATATTTTCTTGGATCAGTAATTTTTCCAGTGATTGCAGCTGCGGCAACAGCTATTGGACTTGCTAATAATGTTCTGGATCCTGGACCTTGTCTACCTTCAAAATTTCTGTTTGATGTGCTAATGACATATTTTCCCGCTGGTATTTTATCATCATTCATTGCGAGACATGCTGAACATCCTGGCTCTCTTAACTCAAAGCCAGAATCATTCAAAATATCTAGTATACCCTCTTCCTTTATTGAGTTTCTGACTTTATGCGAGCCAGGGACAAGCCATGCAATAACATCTTTAGCTTTCTTTTTACCTTTAACAATTTTTGAAAATGCTCTAAAATCTTCAATTCTTCCGTTGGTACAACTGCCAAGAAAAACATAGTCAATTTTTTTTCCTATCATCTTTTCTCCTTCAAAAAAATTCATGTAATTAAGTGAGCGTTTATATGATTTTTCATTATCAGACTGATCCATTGAATTAGGAATTTCTTTAGAAATACTTATTCCCATCCCAGGGTTTGTTCCAAAAGTAATCATCGGATCAATGAGACTACCATCAAATGAAATATCTTTATCAAAATTTGCATCCAAATCAGAGTAGAGTGAATTCCAATATTTTAGTGCATCTTTCCATGAATTTCCCTTTGGAGCATATTCTCTACCTTTAATGTATTTAATTGTTTTTTCATCAGGAGCTATCATTCCTCCCCTTGCACCCATTTCAATACTTAAATTACACACGGTCATTCTTCCCTCCATTGACATGTCTTTAAAAACTTTTCCAGAATACTCAACAAAAAATCCTGTAGCTCCAGATGCCGAAAGTTTTGAAATGATAAACAGTGCAACATCTTTAGGGGTAACTCCTTTTTGTAATTCACCATCTATAGAAATCCTCATTCTTTTAGGTTTTTGTTGCATTACACATTGAGATGACAAAACCATTTCAACCTCAGATGTACCAATTCCAAATGCAATAGCACCAAATGCGCCATGTGTTGATGTATGAGAATCTCCACATACAATTGTGGTTCCTGGAAGTGTTATCCCATGTTCTGGACCTATCACATGAACAATTCCGTTTTTTTTATGACCAAGACCCCAATAAGAAATATTGTGTTTTTTTGCATTTTCTTCCAAGGCCAACAATTGTTTTGAAGAAAGTGGGTCCTGTACAGGAAGATGCTGATTTAATGTTGGTGTATTGTGGTCAGCTGTAGCAAAGGTCTTTTTTGGAAATAAAACTTTTAAGCGTCTATTCTCTAGCCCTCTAAAGGCAACTGGGCTAGTGACTTCGTGAACCATATGTCTGTCAATAAATAAAACATCTGGACCATCATTAATTGATCTCACAACATGTTTGTCCCAAACTTTATCAAAAAGAGTTTTACCCATATATTTTATTTGGTCTTTAAAATTTCTACAACCTCGCTATCATCAACAACTTTATTTTTATCTGCAACTTTCAAAAATTTTAAATAAGCTTTGTCTAACTCAGCTTTAGATAAATTAAATCCAATGCTTTTGGCCTTGTGGGAAAGGGCAGCTCTTCCGCTTCTTGCCGTTAAAATTATATTTGATCCAATGGCGCCCACTTCCAAGGGATCAATAATTTCATACGTAGTTCTAGATTTTAGTACTCCGTCTTGATGGATTCCTGAGCTATGTGAAAATGCATTTGCACCAACAATTGCCTTATTTGGCTGAACATTGATATTCATTGTTTCAGAAACTAACTTACTAATTTCACATAAATATTTACTATTGATATTGGTTTCATATCCTAAATTTTTATGCTGCTTTAAAATCATTACAATCTCCTCGAGGGATGTATTACCCGCTCTTTCTCCTATTCCATTAATAGTGCATTCAATTTGTTTAGCACCATTTAATATTCCAAATATGGAGTTAGAGGTTGCCAAACCAAGATCATCATGACAATGACAAGAAATTGTTGCTTTATGTATGTTCTTTACATTATTGACTAAAAATTTAATTTTTTCTCCATATTCATTAGGCAAACAATATCCAGTAGTATCAGGGATATTAATTACTGTGGCTCCAGCATCAATCATTTTTTCACAAACTTTTGCAAGAAAAACATTGTCAGTTCGACCAGCATCCTCCGCAAAAAATTCAACATCATCCACAAATTTTTTTGCAAATTTTACAGCTTGAAATCCCTTTTCAATTATTTTTTCTCGTGTAGAGTTAAATTTATGTTTAATGTGAGTATCTGAAGTTCCAATTCCTGTATGTATTCTTGGAGATACCGCATTGTTCAGTGCTTGAGCGGCAGTTTCAATATCCTTTGGATTTGCTCTAGCAAGTGCGCAAATTTGAGATTCTTTTATGTTTTTTGAAATAGTTTGAACAGATTTGAAGTCTTCAGGACTAGAAATTGGGAAACCAGCTTCAATAATATCAACACCCAGCTTCTCTAACTTTTTTGCAATTAGAAGCTTTTCATAGGAGTTTAGTTTTGCCCCAGGTGTCTGCTCACCATCTCTTAAAGTTGTGTCAAAAATTTTAATATTCTTTTTACCCATATTTACAGATAAAGCATAAAAGTAAAAGTAATAAATTATATCAATTAACCTAACTTAATTTTTTTTAATATTGATATTTATTAATATGATAATATTTAGATATAATTTTGAGATTTTAATAAAATAATATACTTCTAATTATGAAATCATTAAAATATATTAATGTTTAATTAATATTGATATTTTTATAACTAATTAATTTTTATGATTGATCAATGAAAAATAATAATCTTATAATTATATGTTTCCTCTATGGATATTGTACAATATTTGGACAGGGACTTATGGAGAAAAAAGTTAACACAACTAGACAGGATACTTTAAGGGGCAGTATCACAAATGAGAGAAGTTGGTGGGATTTAACATATTATCATTTAGACATTAAAGTCAATCCTGAAAAAAAATATATTAGTGGATCAAACACAGTTGGATATAAGGTTTTGGAAAGCAAGAAATTGATGCAAATTGATCTGCAAAAGCCGATGCTAATAACGTCTGTAACTTCAAGAGGAAAAAAGTTAAAATTCTACAGAGATGGAAATGCCTACTTTATTAAAATGAATAAAAGACAAAAAGTTGGTGAAATAAATTATATTAAAATTCATTATCAAGGAAATCCTAAAGAAGCAATCAGAGCACCTTGGGATGGTGGACTTTCTTGGGATAGAGACCTAAATGGCAATCACTTTATTGCAACCTCTTGTCAAGGCCTCGGCGCAAGTGTTTGGTGGCCTAATAAAGACCATATGTATGACGAAGTTGATTCCATGCTAATCAGTGTTAATGTTCCGAAAAATTTAAAGAATATTTCTAATGGAAGATTACGAAATGTTACTTCAAAAAAAGATCAAACAATAACCTATGATTGGTTTGTAAGCAACCCAATTAATAATTATGGAGTAAATATAAATATTGGGGATTATGTAGGATTTTCATCAAAATTTGAAGGAGAAAATGGATTATTAGATATAGATAACTATGTGCTGAGCTATAATATTGACAAAGCTAAAAGTCATTTCAAACAAGTTCCAATGATGATTGAAGCTTTTGAATATTGGTTTGGACCTTATCCTTTTTACGAGGATAGCTTCAAAATTGTTGAGGTACCATACCTTGGAATGGAGCATCAGAGCTCAATTACTTACGGAAATGAATTTAAAAATGGATATTTAGGAAGAGATCTTTCAGGAACAGGTTGGGGCTTAAAATTTGATTATATTATTATTCATGAGGGTGGACATGAATGGTTTGCGAATAATATCACTTACAAAGACATTGCCGATATGTGGGTTCATGAGGGTTTTACATGCTATTCAGAAAACCTTTATGTTGATTATTTTTTTGGAAAAGATGCCTCTGCAGAATATGTAATTGGAACAAGAAAAGGCATTTCTAATAAAAAACCAATCATTGGAACATATGATGTAAATAGAGAAGGATCCAGCGATATGTATTCTAAAGGAGCAAACTTATTACATACCATAAGACAAATTGCAAATGATGATAAAAAATGGAGAAATACACTTAGAGGACTAAACAAGACATTTTTTCATAAAACTGTAACTACTGCAGAAATTGAAAACTTCATTTCTGAATCTTTAAATATTGATTTGAGCTCTATTTTTGATCAATATCTGCGTGATATAAGAATTCCAGTATTAGAATATGAGATAAAAAATGGTTTTTTAAAATACAGATGGAACAATGTAATTGAAAATTTTAAAATGCCAGTTAAAATAATCGTTGATGCAAACCCTGTTGAGATATATCCAACAAACAAATTCAAGAAAATAGCCTTTACATCTGATGAATTAATTGTTGATATAAACTACTATGTTTTTATAAAAAACTTGAAGGAAATCGAAGGGATTTAATTTTTTGATTTTGGTTGAGAATGAATTCTTAATGGTTCAAAAGTCGGCTGTGCATTTTTAATTTGCTTACCAATTCCCTCAGGAATTAATGATGCCTGTTTAATCCTAAAATCTAGCTCTGTTTTCAAAGAATCAAGAATTGACTTATAAGATGAATTATTAGATAAATTATTTGATTCTAGTTTATCAAATTTATGATCATACAATTCATAGTAGGTTTCGTTTTTATATTTCCATTCTACAAGTCTATATCTAGTTGTTTTAATGGAATAACCCTGCGCTAGTTTTCCATCAACATATATTTGCAATTCTGATAAAGCACTAGATTTTTTGATTTTTGCCTCTTGGGTTAAAATTGGTTTTAGACTTTCCCCTTGAACAAATAAAGGAGTTTTAAATCCTAGTAAATCTGTTACAGTCTTATATATATCAACTAATTCCACAGGAGTACTCATTTCTCTCTTATTCGACAATATACCAGGACCAGCAATAATTAGTGGAACTCTTGTTGACCTATCATATAATGTTTGCTTTTGCCAATGACCCTTTTCGCCCAAATGATAACCATGATCGGATGTAAAGATTACAATTGTATTTTTGTCTAAACCAGTTTCCTTTAGTTTATCTAACACTTTTCCAACTTGTGCATCCACAAAGGAAGTTGTTGCATAATAAGCATGCTTTATTGTTTTTTTTAAATTATAATCCAAGTTAATCTGTTCTTTTCTAGCTCGCAAAGACTTTTTCGCTGGATCAGACACAGTTGATAAAAAATCATCTCCATTTGAAGGTATTTCAATATCCTGCTCATCATACATCGAAAAATATTTCTTTGGAGCTATAAAAGGAATATGAGGTCTATATAATCCAAAGGCTAGAAAGAAATTTTCTTTATTTTCAGAAAACCTTTCCAACAACTCCATTGTTTCAATAGCCCCTATTCCATCTGTTTGCTCTTCATCTTCTCCATCAGAAGCATACCAACTAAGCGTTGCACCATCAAAGACATCTTTAACCTTATTCAATTTATACTCTTCTAACTTGTCCCGACCGTAGGGATTTATTGTTTGATCCCAACTGTAAAAATCATCATGCCCTGCAGTTCCAATATCTCTAGGGTTATGATAGTGATAAATTTTTCCAACCCTTACAGAATGATAATTATTCATTTTAAATGTCTGACCAATGGTGATCACCTCCGGAATAGATTGTCTCAAATAAAGACGTAATTTTTTTGATTGGGTTTGATCTGGATACAACCCTGTCATCATAGATATTCTAGACGGACTACACAAAGGATATTGAACATGAGCGTTTCCAAAAAGAACACCTCTTTCAGCCAATGCATCAATATTTGGAGTTATTACATTTTCATTTCCATAAACAGAAATATCACAATTTAAATCATCTGCAATAATAAGTAAGACATTTAGTTTTACGTTTTCTTCATTTGCTGATGAAAAAATTGTAATGAAAAAAATGAGAAATAGGTTTATAATGCCCTTAAACATCTTTAAATTAGTTTAAACTTTTAAGAGTTTTTCCGAAATTATGAAAAAAAAAATCTGTTTAAGTATTCTTTCACTATTTATTTCTTTAAACTTAACTGGGCAAGATTTAAAATGGACAGGAATAGAAAATAATGATTTTTTTAATGAAAATAATTGGCAAGATCTTTCAAATGGATTGCCTCCGCAAGCAAATTCACTAAACCCTAATGAGGAAATTACTCATAATCTATATTTAACTTGTAACACTATTGCTAATGGAGTTATAATTCTTGCTGATGAAAAACATCTTTTTCTTGAAAATGGGGAGTTAATTGCAAATAAAATAGCAGGTTTAGGAATCGTAAATTTTAACGAAAATGCGCATGTAATTTTTGAGGAAAGCTTAGAATTCAATGGAACTACTTTTCATTTTAACTCCTCAAATTCCTCCTTGGCCTTAAAAAATAATACTACTATAAATTCTTATGAGAATATAGAATATTTATACGTAGATGGTAATCCCGCATTTTTTAATGATAACATCAAAATTGATAATTATTACAACGGAGCATTGATTAGGCCATTAGATTCCTCAATTGCTCCCATGCAATTGTTTTCTGAAGAGAATTTAACTGGAAATTCTACAAATATTAATCTTTTTGAGGTTTTCTCTGGGGATAATATCCCTAATAATTTTAATAATTCAACTAACTCATTTACTTTGGAGAGAGGATATATGGCAACATTGGCTACCAACGATGATGGAACGGGAAAAAGTAAAGTGTTTATTGCTTCACAAAGAAAAATTTTAATTAATGAGCTTCCTAGCTATTTAAAAAATAATATTTCGTTTGTTCGAGTAATTCCCTGGAATTGGGTTAATAAAAAAGGTACTGCTGGAGATATAACCTACATGAATAATGATTGGTTTTATCGATGGAGTAATAATGGTGAATCAGATTTAAATCGTGAATACGCACCTATGGTTTGGGGAAGAGGGGCTGCAGATGAACAAGAAGATATAGACATTCTCACCTCTAAACTAAAATCAACGCACGTACTAGCCTTTAACGAACCTGATAATTGCAATGATCAGTCAGGTCAATATGGAAATATGTGTGTTGTGGATACTGCCTTTACATATTACAAAAATTTGGCAAAAACTGGAATGCGATTGGTATCACCTGCGTGCAGACAAGACCAGGTATTTACTTGGCTGAATGAATTCAATCAAATAGCTCAAGAGGAAGATGTTAGAATAGATGTCATTGCTGTTCATTGGTATGATTGGAATTCTAACCCTCAACAAAACCCAAATGCAAATCCACAAGATGTTTTTTACAGATTTACAAACTATCTCCAATCAGTTTATGATTTATACGGTCTTCCAATATGGATAACAGAATTTAACGCAAATAGGTATAGAAATGAGTGGGTACATCGACAGTTTTTGGAATTAGCACTGCCCTATTTGGAAAATTTAGATTATGTAGAAAGATATTCTTTTTTTCCACCGGTTACAGACGTAGCTGATTTTTTTGATGAAAATAATAATCTAACCTGGATTGGTGAATTTTATCATAATTTTCAATCTAGCCCATCCCTTCCAGATCAAAGCTATTTATTAACCAATAATATTTCAAATATTGCATTGGAAAACGAGTATGAATATATCTGTGATCCTGAGCTTTCATTTCTATCAAACGAAGATTTCAATAAAAATATTTACATTTATCCAAATCCTAGTGAAAACTATTTACATCTTAATTTAAATAATATTTTCAAAAATATTATCCTAACAGATGTCAATGGACGAGAAATCAAATCTTATAAAGAATCAACAAAAATTGACATTTCATTTTTGGAAAATGGTATCTATTTTTTAAATATAGATGGAACTTCAATAAAATTTATAAAAAAATGACAAAATTGTGTTACTTTGTGATACCCATTTAATTGTATGAAAAACTGTTTACTTATTTTAATATTATTTTTTTTTGTAAGTAATAAACAAGTTTCTAACAATGAAAAAAGACCTAATTTTCTATTTATTCTTGTTGACGACCAACCATTTGATGCTGTAGGTTTTTCTGCAAGATATCCATTTTTAAAAACTCCTAATATCGATAAATTAGCAAGTGAAGGGGTGAACGTTAAAAATTTTTTTGTTACTCAATCTATTTGTTCACCATCTAGAGCAAGTTTTTTAACAGGAACCTATCCACACATTCATGGTGTAAACCAAAATAATAAGCATGTTGACCCTGATTGGGATAACAATATCCCATATTCAGAATTGTTACAGCAAAATGGATATCATACAGCACATGTAGGAAAAATTCATATGGCGCACAAAAGAGGAGCGGATCATATAAGGCCTGGATTTGATTATTGGTACAGTTTTATCGGTCAGGGTGATTACTTTAATCCTATGGTAAATGATAATGGCAAAGAAATTCAGGAAGAGGGATATATTACGGATATTTTAACCGATAAAGCTATTGACTGGCTTACAAATAAAAGAGATCGATCAAAGCCTTTTATTCTGAATTTATGGCATAAAGCTGTTCATGAAAAACATCTACCTGCCCCAAGACACAAAGAACTTTTCAAAGGGTTACCTTTACCGGAACCACCACATAACATGCACAAAGAAACCTTTGAGGGAAAACCTGCGTGGCAAAGACGAAAGACCTTTGGATTTAAATGGGATAAAAGTAAAGAAATACCAAAAGTTTTGAAGGAGAAAAAATGGCCAATAAATAAGTTTAAAAACATGCAGCTTCTAAGAAGTTTAATTGCTGTTGATGAATCTTTAGGAAATGTTATCAATACACTTGAAGAGCTTGGAGAATTAGAAAATACGGTAATAATTTACAGTAGTGATAATGGTTATTTTATGGGCGAACACACTTTCAGAGATAAGAGATTAGCCTATGAAAATTCTATGAGGGTGCCTATGATAATTAGATATCCTAAAATGATTAAAAAAGGTTCTGAAATTGAAGATCAATGTTTAAATATTGATGTAGCACCAACTATATTAGATTTTGCAGGAATTCCCAAGCCAAATTATATGCAAGGGGAATCTATGCTGAATTTATTAAAAGGAAAAAAAGTTAGAAAATGGAGAAAATCTGTTTTCTTCGAATATTACAAAGATGATGCATGGCCATTTGCTGGTCCTAACCAAATTGCTGTAAGAACAAAAGAATTTAAACTTGTCGATAATTTTTTAGAAAATGATATTGATGAACTTTATGATTTGATTAATGACCCTGGTGAAATGACAAATTTGATAAATGATAAAAATTTTGATGATATTGAAGAAGATTTGCGTGAAGAATCTAAAAGATTACAAAAAAAATACAAGTACAACCCCGACAGAGATTGGTGGTTGAGAAAACAGGTTAAAAATAGAAAATAAAATGAAAAGATTACTTACACTAATTATATTAATTACCCCATTTTTTATACTATCTCAAGAAATTAACTTAAATGGAAATATTGTTGAAAAAGAAACTGGATCTCCGATGTCTGGAGCCACTATTCAAATTGTTGATTCAGACATAGGTGTAGTTTCTGATTTTGATGGTAATTTTTCGATAACTATTAAAATCGGGGAAAAAATAAAAGTGTCCTATGTTGGTATGAAAACCATTGAACTTCCAATTATATCCTCTCCAATCAAAATTGAAATGGAAACAGACTTAAATCAATTGGACGAAGTAATGGTTAGCGTAGGTTATTTTGATATTAGTGAAAAAGATTTGTCAGGCTCTATAACACAAATAAAATCTGAGCAATTAGAAAAAAACAGAAATAGTTCTGTGGAAAGCATACTTCAAGGACAAGTTTCTGGTTTAGTTGTTTCAGAAAGTTCAGAACCGGGAGGTGGTTCTGGAGTCTCTATCAGAGGAACTAATTCCATCTTAGGTGGCACTCAACCTCTTTATGTACTGGACGGTATTCCTGTTGACCCAATTACTGATGCCGAGGGGAACAGTGGATCTGGGCAAGCTCAAAGTTCATTAGGGTTTATTAATCCCAATGATATTGATAAGATTGAGGTATTAAAAGATGCTGCTGCAACTGCCATATATGGAGCAAGAGGTGCAAATGGAGTAATATTAATTACTACAAAAACTGCAAATAATGAGGGTGGAAAAGATAAAATCTCTGTTAGTTATGAAAGCTATATTTCAAAGGTTAGGAGAAATATAACTGTTCTTGATGGGCCAGGTTTTGAAAGTTATATGAATCAAAGAGTATTAAATCAAGTTTGGAAAGCAATTACAAACCCAAACCCAATTCAA